>Ga0207689_10001506_pt1 | contig 22191 bp, 20 predicted proteins | sample KBSMisM52_FD_184312 | JGI IMG/M metagenome (GOLD analysis project Ga0207689, IMG submission 184312) | Miscanthus rhizosphere microbial communities from Kellogg Biological Station, Michigan, USA - KBS Miscanthus M5-2 (SPAdes) (version 2) | ecosystem: Host-associated > Plants > Roots >... | reverse complement strand
GCTGAAAGACATCGGCCACCCGTTTTCGGACGGCAAACCGGTGTACGACGTGACGTTTGAAAACGTACAGGCCGGAGAGCGCACCAGCCATTTGTTTCGTCTAGCCAACGTGCACAACGCGCCAGTGGTGGGCACGAGCGATCTATCCGAACTCGGCCTGGGGTGGTGTACCTACGGAGTCGGCGATCACATGGCTCACTACCATGTGAATGCCAGCGTGCCCAAGACGCTGATCCAGTATCTGATTCGCTACGTATCGCGCACCAGCCAACTCGGTGCCGAAGTCAGCGCCGTGTTGGAGGACGTGCTCGATACACCGATCAGTCCCGAGCTGGTCCCGGGCAAGAGCGAACGCGAACCCGGGCAGAGTACCGAGGCGGTCGTCGGGCCCTATGAGCTACAGGACTTTCATCTGTACTACGTACTGCGATTCGGCTATCTGCCTTCGAAGGTCGCGTTCATGGCGTGGTGCACATGGCGCGATCGCAGCACTGGTACCTGGCCGGAAATTCCCGAGGATCAGCGCAGGCAATACGCTATCGTCGACATCAAGAAATGGCTGCGCGTTTTCCTGCGTCGTTTCTTCCAGTTCGCACAGTACAAGCGCAGTGCCATCCCGAACGCACCGAAGGTAGGCTCGGGGGGCTCCCTTTCCCCGCGCAGCGATTACCGCGCGCCCAGCGACAGCGAAGCGGCGGTCTGGCTCGCCGACGTCGAGCGGATTCCAGACAAGAATCCTTGACGCGGAAGGTCTGCGGCACACCTCTCCGCATCACAAACTTGTAAAGGCGGTGTGCGAGAGCTGCCCTCGCACACCGGTGAAATGCTACTCACCGTAGACGTAGTTGAGCACACCCTGCTCGATTCTCGTCGGCAGGAGCATCAAGCGCGTCTCCGGGCGTGCCGGTCCCTTGAGGCAGCGACCACCGCTGCAGGCGAATTCGGCCCCATGCCACTCGCAGACGAATTTATCACCATCGAGTCTGAGGGGGCCGCCAAGGTGCAAACACGTATTGACCACCGCTTTTGCCTTGCCGTCTTGAAGCAGGACCAGAACTTCCCGTCCGAAAAAGTCCACTTTCTTGACGCCTTCGGCAGGAATCTGATCCACCTCGCATAGAGCTGCTTTCATCGCTAATCTCCTGTCGGCTTTCTTGGCTATGCCACCGCTTCGTGCACTGTGGCTGCGGGCGCACCCGACTCGAACGGCATTCCGCTTTCCTCCCACTCCACCTTGCCGCCCTCGTAGACTGCGACGTTGCGGTATCCCAGACCCACAAGGTGCTGAGCCGCGATCCGGCTGTTCTGGCATGTACGGCTCGCACAGTAGACGACAATCTCCGTGGTCACGTCCGGCGCCACGATCGGCGCGAGCTTGGCTACTTGGTCGTGCGGGAAGAGCTGCGCACCCGGCAGGTGCTTCTGCAGGTAGTAGCGTTCGGGCAGCGCCTCCAGGAGGAGCGGAGGGTTGGGGGAGCCCACACGTTGACGCAATTGTTCCGTTTCGATGGTTTTGAGCATGAGAGTTCTCCATATCCAAAGTTGGCTGTTGCGGATGCAATAGTTGCAATTGCAATTAGATAGTAGTTGATAATAATTGTAATTGCAACTATTATTTTGCCTGAAGGAGCTGGGATGGGAAAATCTCTCGAAACAACAAAGGGATCCGTGTGGGCCTTGTTCCTGACCACGCACGCCGTGCTGGTGGAGCGCATCGAGGAACGACTCGCGCAAGCCAGCCTTCCCCCGCTTGGCTGGTACGACGTGTTGTGGGCTTTGGAACGTGCCGACGATCAGAGAGCGCGAATGAGCGAGCTGGCTGACAAGGTGGTCCTGTCGCGCAGCAATCTCACTCGGCTGGTGGACCGACTCGAGGACGCGAAACTGGTGGCGCGCGAGCGGTCAGAGGAAGACAGGCGCGGCGCCTACGCGGTGTTGACCGAGAAGGGGAAGGTCATGCGCAAGCAGATGTGGCCGGTCTATCAGAGCGCCATTCGCGATCTGTTCGAGAAGGCTATTACCGATGATGAAGCGGAAGTGGTGGGTGCGGTCCTACGCCGCATCCTGGACGCTGGGCGCAGCCAGTAGAATTCCATCTTAGCGGCTCCCTCCGTCGCCGCCCCTCCTCTGGGAGAAAAGCGACTGCGCAAGCGCTAGCCAGTTGGGAAGTCTGGGGGGAGCAAGCAGCCATCCCAGGCAGATGCCGGCAGCACCCGCAACCATGTCGGCGACTTCGAACTCTCGGTAACCCGTCGCGCGTTGGAGGAACTCCAGAGTCACACCAAGTGCGACTAGCAGCAGGGCGATACATCCTCTTTGAGCAGTCGACAGGTAGATTTGGCAAAACCAAAGCATCAAGACGGCGTACGCCGCGATGTGTTCGTATTTGTCGCTGAACTTTCCCAAGTCGATGTCCGGAGGACTCGGGGTAAGCGATAGAAAAATGATCAGGCCTACTCCGAACCACGCCACCGCCAGCCAGAGCCGGCGCATCATTGCATCGTCGATGATCAAGTTACGCGCCAGCGCGTGGTCATGAATAGGTCGTCTGATGGATGCTAGCTTATTGGCAGCATCACGACGGTTTGATAGGCGGGCCGTTGCCTCAAGTTGCCGAACCAGTGCTGAATATTGGGCAGGCTCGGACGTTCGACAGGTACGGACAACCAGCGCCAGATGGCGCATCCCATAGGAATATCGCCCATAGTCAGGTCGTCTCCGGCAATGTAGGCGCGATTCTTCAGATGCGCATCGAGAAAATCCAGGATTTCCGCCGTTTTCAGGCGCGACTCCTCTATCGCCTCATCGTCGCGCTGGTCGACCGGAGTACGGACCAGATTCCAGAACAGCGGGCGAAACGTCGGCCAGAACGTGGTATTGGTCCAGTCCATCCACTTGTCCGCTTCCGCGCGCACTTTGAGATCCTCCGGCCAAAGCTTCCCGGGGCTGTGTTTGGCGGTAAGGTAACGCACGATCGTGTTCGATTCCCACAGCACGAAAGGTCCATCCTCGATGGTGGGGACCAGTCCGTTGGGATTGAGCGCGCGATATTGCGGCGTGTTGACGACACCGAAGGTCCCGCCAGCGTCTATGCGCTGGTACTGGACGCCCATTTCCTCACAGCACCAGAGGGCCTTCTGTACGTTTACAGAATTGTCGCGCCCCCAGATCTTGAGCATAGTCTCTCCTCCCGTTGGACATCGAACTACAGGCTATGTTGTGACCGCTTTCTCCGAGCGGATTTGCGCGATCGTCGCATCGATGAGGCGGCGTGCGATGCTGATCTTGTTTGGCAGTACGGGCAAGCTGTCCAGGTCGAACCAGTCGGCCGCTTCGATTTCGCTCGGCTCCGGCGTGATCTCGCCACCGGCGTAGTCGCAATTGAACGCGATCATGAGCGAATGGGGAAAGGGCCAAGGCTGACTCGAAAAGTAACGCAGGTTCACGACTTCGATGCCGACCTCTTCGCGAACTTCGCGAACCAGGCATTGCTCGAGACTTTCTCCTGGCTCTACAAATCCCGCCAGCGCGCTATGCATGCCGGGCGGAAAGTGGGGTGAGCGAGCCAGAAGCAACTGCTTGCCATTGCGCACGAGTGCCATTACGGCCGGAGCGATGCGCGGGTAATGTACCTGCCCGCACTTGGGGCACTGGCGCGCCCGCTCGCCCGTTTTGACGACGGTTGGTGTGCCGCAGCGTCCGCAATACAGATGCGAACGGTCCCAGTCCACGATCTGCACCGCGCGGCCGGCAAGTGCGAACAGATGATCATCGACCAGACCGAACAAGCCCCGCAACCCGGTCCAGGCCATACCTTCGGGAGCGGCAACTTCCGCCGCGATCTCGCAGGAGAAGCAGTGGTTGCCCTCGTATAAGCCGAGGTACTGCGAGCGAACCGCCTCCAAACCGAACTCGCTGATGTGTCGGGCCGATGGAACAGATGCACGCCCTTCTTCGCGTCGAATCAGCAGCTGTGCACCCTGAAAAGCGAACCACATCGCGGGACTGCTCAGCGCGTCGGGTGGGTTGACAAGGGGAATGAACGGGTCGGACATCGCTGAGTCTATTTTGATGCGGAAGCGCTGGCGGTTGCCGTGCACATCTCGCCTAGACGAGATCGCACATTTGAAAGACGAAGCGGTCGGAAACTCACTTCTTGGGCATGTACAGATCGGTAATGCTGCCCTCCGCGATCTCGGCTGCAAAAAACACTGTCTCCGACAGTGTTGGATGCGCGTGGATGGTGAGTCCGATATCCTCTGCGTCTGCGCCCATCTCCAGCGCCAGGACAGTCTCAGCGATCAGCTCGCCGGCATTGGGTCCAACGATGGCTGCGCCCAATAAGCGTCGCGTGGCTTTGTCGAAGATCATTTTGGTCAGCCCTTCGTCGCGCGCCGTCGCACGCGCACGTCCGCTCGCTGCCCAGGGGAACACGGCCTTCTCGATTTCGATGCTTTGCGCCTTGGCCGCTGTTTCGGTCAAACCCATCCACGCGACTTCCGGATCTGTGTACGCCACCGACGGGATGGTACGCGCGTCGAAAGCGGCACGGTGTCCTGCGATGACTTCGGCTGCGAGCTTACCCTCGTAACTCGCCTTGTGTGCAAGCATCGGCTCGCCGACGATGTCGCCGATGGCGAAGATATGCGCCACGTTCGTGCGCATCTGCCTGTCCACCGGAATGTAGCCGCGTTCGTTTACCAGCACGCCAGCGGCTTCCGCGTTGATCGCTTTGCCGTTAGGTCGGCGTCCCACGGATAACAGCACGCGGTCGTAGACCTGCGGTTGCGGCGCATTTTCACCTTCAAAGGTGGCCTTCAGCCCTTCCTTGGTCGCTTCGATACTCGTGACCTTGGTCTTCAGATAGATCGCCTCGTAGCGCTTCTCGATACGCTTGTGCAGCGGTCGGACGATGTCGCGGTCGGCGCCCGGAATCAGACCATCCAACAATTCCACCACGGTAATGCGTGAGCCGAGTGCGTCATAGACTGTCGCCATCTCGAGTCCGATGATGCCACCGCCTATGACCAACAGGCGCTTCGGTATGTCCTCGAGTTCCAGCGCACTGGTCGAGTCCATGAGGCGCGGATCGTCGTAGGGAAAACCGGGGATTCTCGCAACTTGCGAGCCGGCCGCAATAATGCAGCTATCGAAAGAGACGGTTTTGGCACCTTCGCTGGTGGCCACTTCGACCATATTGGGCGAGGTGAACTTCGCCACTCCGGTGACGACCTGCACTTTGCGCTGCTTGGCGAGTCCGGACAATCCTTTGGTACCTTTCGCGACGACGTTCGATTTCCACGCGCGCAGCGCATCGATGTCGATCTGCGGCTTCTCGAATTTGAGGCCGAAGTGGGACATCTCTTCCGCTTCCGACAGCACGCGGGCGGCGTGCAGCAGCGCTTTGGACGGAATACAGCCGACGTTGAGGCAAACACCTCCGAGATCGGCGTAGCGTTCGATCAGAACAACCTTCTTGCCGAGATCCGCCGCACGAAACGCAGCGGTGTAGCCTCCGGGACCTGAGCCCAGCACCATGACGTCGGCGTGGTAGTCACCGCGGACAGTCGCAGGCGATGCGCTTGATGCAACCGGCGCAGCGGAGGCAGGGGCAGTGGAGGCGGTCGTTGCCGGAGCTTTGGCTGCCGGCGTATCAGGCTTGGCAGCAGGGGCTGCAGCGGCAGCGCCATCAGCGTCCAGAACCAGGATCAGGGCGCCCTCGGCGACCTTGTCGCCGACTTTGACCTTCAACTCTTTGACCACCCCGGCTTCGGGCGAAGGCACCTCCATGGTGGCCTTGTCCGATTCCAAGGTGATAAGGGCCGTCTCCTTCGCGACGCGATCACCGGCCTTGACCAGGACCTCGATGATGGGCACGTCTTTGAAGTCGCCGATATCGGGGACTTTCACATCGATGATGGTGCTCATGCCCTCACCTGGTTATTGTTGTCATCGGCACTTTCTTACTGACGGATCTGGCCGTCACCCAGCACGATGTACTTCTGTGAAGTCAGACCTTCCAACCCGACTGGTCCACGCGCGTGAAGTTTATCGGTGGAGATGCCGATCTCCGCGCCCAATCCGTACTCGAATCCATCGGCCAGGCGCGTGGAGGCGTTCACCATTACCGAACTGGAATCCACTTCGCGCAGGAACCTGCGTGCGCGGGTGTAATCTTCCGTGATGATGGCGTCCGTGTGCAGCGACCCGTACGTGGCGATGTGATCCATGGCCTGATCTAGACCCTCCACCACGCGCACGCTCAGGATCGGCCCCAGGTACTCCGTGTACCAATCTTCCTCGGTCGCCGCGCTCATCTGCGGGACCAGCGTGCGCGATCGTGGGCAGCCGCGTAACTCCACGCCTTTCGCCAGATAAATCGTCGCCAGCGGCGGCAGCACGCTGGCCGCGATGTCTTTGTGCACCAGCAGCGTTTCCATCGTATTGCAGGTGCCATAGCGCTGCGTCTTGGCGTTGTCCGCGATGCGAATCGCCTTGTCGATGTCGGCGCGGTCGTCGATATACACGTGGCAGATGCCATCGAGGTGCTTGAGCACTGGGATGCGCGCATCGTTGGAGATACGTTCGATGAGCCCTTTACCGCCACGCGGCACGACGATGTCGACATAGTCCTTCATCGTAATGAGTTCGCCCACTGCCGCCCGATCGGTAGTTTCGACCACCTGTACTCCCGCTTCGGGGAGGCCGGCACTTGCCAGTCCTTCGCGCACGCAGGCCGCAATCGCCTGGTTCGAACGGATTGCCTCGGACCCGCCGCGCAGGATCGCAGCGTTGCCCGACTTCAGGCATAAACCAGCGGCATCGGCCGTGACGTTGGGGCGTGCCTCATAGATGATGGCAACGACACCCAGTGGAACGCGCATGCGGCCGACCTGGATCCCATTCGGGCGATAGCTCAAATCCGTAATCTCGCCGACAGGATCGTGCAGAGCGGCGATCTGGCGCAGGCCCTCGGCCATCGAAGCCACGCTCTGATTCGTGAGCGTGAGTCGGTCGAGCATTGCCGGTTCGAGCCCTTTGGCGCGCCCGGCGTCCAAGTCTTGCTGGTTGGCTTCCAGCAGCTTGGCGGTATCGCGCTCCAGCGCGCGCGCCATCGCGTGCAAGGCATCGTCCTTCGCCCGGCTTCCGGCACGCGCCAGGACGCGCGCAGCCGCTCGCGCTGCGCGGCCGACACCATGCATGTATGACTGAATATCCATCGGAAAACCGGCGAAAACTAAGCCGGCATTCTACCGCGATTCCCCTGGACGCGATTTCCTGGGCGGTGGTTGCCTGGGGCGTAGTTGGCATGGCCGCGATTGCTCCCGGCGGTGCTTCGGGCGGGTCGTGTTAGCCGCAAGCCAAGCTGCAACAACTCGTCCCAGACGTCGCCCCGCGCCAGACCCTTGATCAGGCGGTCTACATCTGCGGCATGCAGCAGTGCCTGCTCCAGATCCGGCAAACGGACATCGCGAACAGCGCTGGGCATGAGATCGGCGCGACGCCCCCAAACACGTGCATCGCGCAATGCGGTGGGAAGTGGTTTGCCGGCGGCCAGTGCCCCGGATATATTCCAGAGTGCCCTGATTTCCTCGGCGATCGCCCACAGCACCAAGGGAGGGGCCACACCTTCGGCGCGCAATCCTTCGAGCATATGCGCGAATCGCGGCGTGTCGGCCGCGAGCACGGTCTCGCCGAGCTTGAACACGTCGTAGCGCGCGACATCGGTGACTGCGGCCCTCACGTCCTCGGCGGCCAGAGGTCCAGGTGGAAACAGCAATGCCAGTTTCAGCACTTCCTGCTGAGCGGCAAGCAGATTGCCTTCCACCAGATCGCTCAGCATCCGCAGTGTGTCGGGATCGGCCCGTTGTCCTTGCAGATCCAGACGACCTGCCAGCCACTGCGCTAGCCTGGCCACGGGAACGAGGTTGGCGGAGACGGTCACCCCGGCCGCATCCAAGGCTTCGAACCAGCCGCTCGCCAGCGTCGCCTTGTCCAGCTTCGGAAGGAATACCAGTGTGACCGTATCCGGAGGTAGGCCGATGGCATAACGCTTGATGGCATCGGCACCTTGCACGCCGGGTTTACCGGTCGGAATGCGCAACTCCAGCAGGCGACGGGAGCCAAACAACGACAGGCTGTTGCCGCTCATGGCGAGATCGGACCAGTTGAAACCTGTGTCCACGGTTAACACGTCGCGCTCCCCATAGCCCTCGGCTCGAGCCTGAGCGCGTATGCGGTCCGCCGCCTCCAGCGCGAGCAGTGTCTCCTCGCCGTACACGGTGTACAGCGATTTGAGGCCGCGCTTGAGATGCTGGGGCAGCTGTTCGGAGTCGATGCGCATAACTAGTGTCCTGTCCAATTAGTTCGCGGCCGAAAACCGGACGAGAATCGACCCCATGCTGTGTTGCGAATCCTCACCAGGTGTTCAACCTGGTTCCGGTTCGTGCCTTGCCTGAGGCCGATTTCGCCGGTTTTCCAACCACCTTCGGAATGCCTGCATCCAACGCGGGCCAAGCATTTTGGCGTGCAATGTTTATCCCACGAACTAACGGGACAGGACACTAGCCCGCCACGCCGCTAGGCATTCATGCGCTCCAGCAATCCCTGCAGCTTTTCGGGTTCCTCGGTCTTGAGCATGCGCCCCGCGAGATGCGTGACCTCTTGAAGGTCGGAGCGCAGCACCTGCTGCTTGACCGTCAACAGATGGGCCGGATGCATGGAGAACTGGCGCAGACCGAAGCCTAGCAGGACACGCGTCAGCTTCACTTCACCGGCCATCTCCCCACACACAGCGACGGGTTTTCCGGCTTTTTGCGCGCCTTTGATAATGCTCGCCACGAGGTATAACACGGCCGGGTGCAGTGGGTCATAAAGGTGAGCGACGGCGTCGTCGGTGCGGTCGATCGCCAACGTGTACTGGATCAGGTCATTGGTACCGATCGAGAGGAAATCCAAGCGGCGCACGAAGCTGCCCAACGCCAGCGCGGCCGCCGGTATTTCAATCATGCCGCCAACCTGTATCTCGCGATCATAGGCGATATCGTTCTGGTCCAGGCTGCGCTTGGCTTCCTTGATCAGATGCAGCGTCTGATTCAACTCCTGCACAGTGGACAACATGGGCACGAGGATCCTGATCTTCCCGTAATGAGAAGCGCGCAGAATCGCACGAAGCTGGTGATGAAACATCTGCGGTTCGGCCAGACACAATCGAATCGCCCGCAGCCCCAGCGCCGGGTTCGGTGAATACCGCTGCGCGCCATTGAGCGGCTTGTCCGCCCCCAGATCCAAGGTGCGGACCGTCACGGGCAGGCCGTCCATCTCGACCGCCACGCGCCGGTAGGACTCGAACTGCTCATCCTCGGTAGGCAGCAGATCGCGATTGAGAAATAGGAATTCGCTGCGGAACAATCCGATGCCCGCTGCGGCGTTTTCCTTGGCTTGCACGACGTCTTCGGGCAGCTCGATGTTGGCGTGCAACTCTATGCGCGTGCCGTCCAGAGTCGCGGCGCGGGTGGTCTTGAGGCGTTTGAGCTTTTCCCGCTCGAGTTGCCATTGCTCCTGCCGGAGGCGAAATTCCGAAAGTACGTTGGTATCGGGGCTGACGATGATCACCCCGGTCGACCCGTCCACGATCAGCAGTTCGCCCTCGCGAATCAGATGACGCGCGTGATGGAGAGCGACGATCGACGGAATGTTGAGGCTGCGCGCCAAGATCGCCGTGTGCGATGTGGCCCCGCCGAGGTCGGTGACAAAGCTCGCGAAGTGATGCTGTTTGAACAGGATGACGTCCGCGGGCGATAGGTCGTGGGCCACGAGGATGCTGTCCTCCTCCGGATGCAGAGGGGCAGGGATGGCACGCGGTTGTCCGGTCAACGCCTTGAGCACGCGTTCAACCACTTGCATGACGTCGGTTTTGCGTTCACGCAGATACTCGTCTTCGATGCGATCGAACTGCGTGAGCAGCTCTTCGGCCTGTTGCGTCAGCGCCCATTCGGCATTGCACCGCTGCGTGGTAATGACTTCCTTTGGCACCTCGGACAGCGTGTTGTCGTTCAGAATCATCAGATGCAGGTTGAGAAAACCCTCGAACTCCGGCGGCGCGTTATCCGGGATGTGATCGGAAAGCGCGGCGAGCTCGTTGCGAACCGCCTGGATCGCCTTGTCGAAGCGCGCCGTCTCCTGCGCCAACTCGCCCTCGGCGATGTCGTAATGCTGCACCTCGAGCTGCGTGTGCGTGAGCAGGTGCGCACGGCCGATGGCGATACCGCCCGAAACGCCGATGCCGTGGATAGTGAAGCTCATTGGCTGATGGAAGGGGCGCGCATCAAAGATGGACAAAGAGTGAATGAGTCAATGGGTGAATGAGTCAGCTGAGGGGAATGGGTCGCATATATCCAAGGAGATTTCTCTCAAGCCTGGTGATGCAAGCTGTTGAAGGGCGCGGTAGTTACTCATTCACTCCTTCACCCATTCACTCATTCACATCTTTTCCCGCTCACCTTCACGTTTTTCAGTCTCACTCCGACTCTCCAAACTTATCCGCGATAAGCTGTGTCAGAGCCTGCATCGCCTCATCTTCGTCGGCGCCGCTGGTCTCGATGGCCACCTTCGAGCCCTTGGCGGCAGCGAGCATCATGACGCCCATGATGCTCTTTGCATTCACTCGGCGTCCATTGCGCGATAGCCATACCTCGCACTGATAGCTGCCCGCGATCTGAGTGAGTTTGGCCGAGGCCCGCGCGTGCAGGCCCAGCTTGTTGACGATCTCAACTTCCAGTTGCTGCATTGCCTAGACTCGCCGGCGGCATGTGCATGACGCCCTCGACGCCTCCCGAAAGGGCCTTGCCTACGACCGCCTTCAGCGGCTCCTTGCGATAGGTCAGTGCCCGTACCAGCATCGGCAGGTTTACGCCTGCCACTCCTTCCACTCGACCCGGAATCAGCAGTTTGCAGGCGAGGTTGGACGGCGTTGCGCCATACACGTCCGCCAGGATCAACACGCCATCGCCTTGGTCGAGTTGCTTCACGAGTTTGATCGCCTGCGGCAGGAGTTGATGTGGGTCGTCGTGAATCGTGACCCCGAGCTGCATGAGTTGCAATGGACGGCTTCCCAGGACGTGGCTGGCACAGTGGATCAGGCTCTCGCCCAACGTGCCATGCGCAATGATAAGGATTCCTACCATGAACTGATCCGGTAACCAGGGTGCGAAGATTCTACTACCGTGCCACCCTGGCGAGTGGCCCGGTCGTGAAAAGTGAAGGGTAGAAGGTGAGGGGTCGGGGATGAAGCGTGAAGGGTGAGAGGTGAAGGGGGAAACGTGAAGCCCGCAAGCTGTATCACGCAACGCTGTCTCTCAGTCTTGCGATGTACGTTCTTCCCCTTCACCCTTCACCCTTCACGATTCACAAGCTTTTCCACCGCATCAATCATCATCCCCGCGACGCTGAACCCGGTCTGCTCGTGGATTTCGCGCATGCCGGTGGGGCTGGTGACATTGATCTCCGTCAGATAGTCGCCGATCACGTCCAATCCCACGAGCGTGAGCCCATCCGCTGCCAATTCCGGACCCACCGATTCAGCGATCTCGAGATCGCGAGGGGACAGCGGCTGCGCAACGCCGCGTCCGCCGGCGGCCAAATTACCGCGGGTCTCGCCTGGTTTCGGGATGCGTGCCAGGGCAAAGGGAGCAGGCTTGCCGTCGATGAGAAGGATGCGCTTGTCGCCCTTCACGATATCGGGGATATAGCGTTGAGCCATGATGGTCCGCCGTCCATAGTGGGTCAACGTTTCGATAACCACTCCGATGTTGAAATCCTGCCGATGCAGGCGGAACACGGATGCCCCACCCATGCCGTCCAGGGGTTTGAGAACGACGTCGTCGTGTACGTCGAGGAACGCTCGAAGTTCAGTCTCGAGGCGCGTGACCAGTGTGGGAACGGTGAAACGCGTGAAGCGAGTGATGGAAAACTTCTCGTTATAGTCTCTCAACGCCTGTGGTCGATTTACGATACGTGCACCCTGGGTTTGGGCTAGTTCCAGCAGGTAGGTGCTGTAGACGTACTCCATGTCGAAGGGCGGATCCTTGCGCATGAGCACGGCATCGAAGCTGCCCAGAGACAGCTCCGCCATCTCACCCAACCGGTACCACGCATATTTTTCACCGGTCAAAGCGATGGGCCAGGAGCGCGACATTACCTGACCGTCGCGGCAGAGGAGTCCTTCCTGATGCAAAACCGACAATTCGTGACCGCGCCGCGCAGCCTCCTCCATCATGGCGTAGGAGGAATCCTTGTAGGTCTTGATGGAGTCGAGGGCGTCGAGGATGAAGGCGAGTTTCATGTTGTTTGCAGAGCGTACGTCTCTAGGCTTAAGGCGCAGAGCACGCGAAGAAAACCAAAGCGGAAGCATACGACCTAGAGGTATTGCATAGACCTGTCGCTGATTGGACCGACGGCCAGCCCGGACCCTGCGCAATCATCAAATCCAGACCCAAGCAGTTTTTCTGCGCGTCCTCTGCGCCTTAAGCGTTGGGTGTACGTTCGAGCAAAGCAACTACGCACGCGCGATCTTAGGCAGACGGTCGAGCTGCGCTTCCTCGTAGACTTGCGCCATCTCTTCGAGCTCGATGGCGGCAGCCACCAGGGCGAGCCGCGCGATGACGCCGTATGCATAGAAGCGGTTTGGCGGGCAATCCGGGTTGGCGTCCGGGTCGGGCAGCAGACAAGAGGTCGAGAAAGGCATCGGTTCGAATTGCATTCCCGGCGCATTGAGGTTTTCGTCAGGTCCGCGCCCGGTATGTACGCGGTAGAACCCACCCACGACGAACTGGTCGATCATATAGATCACTGGTTCCGACACTGCTTCATTGACCGTCTCGAAGGTGTATACGCCTTCCTGAACCAGGGCGTCGGTCACCGCCAGTCCTTCCTTGACCACGGCCATCTTGTTGCGCTGTTTGCGATTGAGATCGCGGACGTCGGAAGGGTCCTTCACGGTCATGATGCCCATGCCGTAGGTCCCGGCGTCAGCCTTCACGATGACGAATGGATCGCGGTCGATGCCGTATTCTTTGTACTTGCCTCGGATCTGGCCAAGGATGTTCTCCACATGGCCCGCGAGGCAATCCTCGCCGGTGCGCTCCTGGAAATTGATCTCGCCACACATGGCGAAGTATGGGTCGATCAACCAGGGATCGATATCGATCAATTCGGCGAATTCAGCGGTCACTTTGCTGTAGGCCGCGAAATGCTGCGACTTGCGGCGGGTGGACCAGCCGGCGAACAGAGGCGGGATGATCTGCTGCTCGATGTTTTCCAGAATCGCGGGAATTCCGGCGGACAGATCGTTATTGAGCAGCACCACGCAGGGATCGAAGTCCTTCAGTCCGATGCGGTTGGCGCGTCGCACGAGCGGCTCGAGCACCAGCTTGCCCCCGGTTGATAGCGGGACCTCGGTGGGCTGTGTGATATCCGGGAGCAGCGTTCCCAGGCGGACCTTCATCCCCGCCATACGCAGTATCGATTGCAGCTGCACCACGTTCTGCAGGTAGAAGGTGTTGCGCGTGTGATTTTCCGGGATCAAGAGCACGCCCTTGGCTTCAGGACATAGCTTCTGGATCGCGGTCATGGCTGCCTGCACGCACAGCGGCAGGAAGTCGGCCTTCAGATTGTTGAACCCGCCCGGGAACAGGTTCGTGTCGACCGGCGCCAGCTTGAAGCCGCTGTTACGTAGATCCACCGATGCATAGAACGGCGTGAGGTGCTCCTGCCACTGCGACCGAAACCAGTGCTCGATGGGCTGGTGACGTTGCAGGATCTGCTGCTCCAACTTCAGCAGGGGCGCGCGCAATCCGGGATGAAGGTCGGCTGCGTTCATAATTTTGATCTGCCAAGGGATTAACGGAGAGATTGTAATCCCACCTCGGGACTTACGGTGCATCACCCAATGTTTCCTGCAGAGAAAAAATGTTGCATAATATTCGTCATTATCGCTAGGGTTTATCAATAAATCCTCTGTATTCAGCTTCTTCCCGCTCATCCCGCCATGCCGCTCGGCTTGCTTCGCTTTGCGCTCAGTTCCAACTACCCCGAGCCGCGTATGTTTCGGGTCCACGACCGGCTCAAGGCGACTTACGATGCAGTGATCATCGGCGCCGGCGGTCACGGGCTGGCAGCGGCCTACTACCTGGCCCGCGATCACGGTTTGACGAATGTGGCGGTGTTGGAGAAAGGCTATCTGGGTGGCGGAAACACCGGCCGGAATACGACCATCATCCGCTCCAATTACCTCACACCGGAGGGCGTGGCCTTCTACGACGAGAGCGTACGGTTGTACCAGGACCTCGCGGAAGATTTCGATCTCAATCTTTTCTACTCCACGCGCGGCCATTTCACGCTTGCTCACACCGATTCGGCGGTGCGCACAATGCGCTGGCGCGCCGAGGTGAATAAGCATCTGGGCGTGGAGAGCGAACTGGTCGGGCCGGAGTTCATCCAGCGGGCCTGTCCTCGGATCGACATCACCTGTGCGGGCCACGCACCGATCCTTGGCGCCCTTTATCACGCGCCAGGCGCGATCGCGCGCCACGATGCGGTCGCGTGGGGCTATGGCCGCGGAGCCGACCGCCGCGGCGTGGAGATTCACCAGCAGACCGAAGTAAGGGGCATCGAGGTCAACGCGGGCAAAGTCGTCGGTGTGCAAACCTCGCGCGGCCACATCTCGACGGAAAAAGTACTGTGCGCCGTGGCGGGCTCCACGCCTCGCATTCTGGACATGGTGGGAATCCGCACGCCGATTTACATCCATCCTTTGCAGGCCATGGTGACCGAGCCCATGAAGCCCTGGCTGAACCAGATCTTCGTATCGGGCAGCCTGCACGTCTATGTGAGTCAATCTGCGCGTGGCGAACTGGTGATGGGCGCCTCGCTGGATCCGTACGAGCTGCATTCCACACGCTCGACGCTCGACTTCGTCGAGGGATTGTCGGCGCATATGCTGGACATGTTCCCGTTCTTGTCGACGGCCAAGGTCAATCGGCAGTGGGCTGGCATGGCGGACATGACCCCTGACTTCGCGCCGATCATGGGCAAGACACCGCTGGAAGGGTTTTATCTCGATGCCGGCTGGGGAACCTGGGGCTTCAAGGCCACGCCGGTGTGCGGCAAAACCATGTCCTACACGCTGGTCAACGATCGAGACCATGAACTCATCAAGACATTTGGTCTGTCGCGCTTCTCCAAATACGAGCTGACCGGAGAGAAGGGCGCGGCGTCCGTCGGGCACTGATAGTAAACCTTCGACTAAGTAGGCCTTCGACGCAAAGGCGCGAAGGCGCAAAGAAAGCGAGTGAAAGATATCGAGGTTGCGAGAAAGAGCGATGGTGATCCGGTGGCCAGGGCATCAAATGTATGAGAAACGGATGACCTCATCAGTCATTTTCATGTTCCCTTTGCGCCTTTGCGTCGAAGGTTCACATCGAGTGCAAAAAATGAAACTCATGACCTGCCCCATCAACGGCCCGCGCCCGGTGTCGGAGTTCGCCTATGCGGGCGAGGTGCGTCCGATGCCGGATCCAGCCACATGCTCCGACGAGCAGTGGACCGACTACGTATTCAACCGCAACGGCGGACCGGGTATAAAAACCGAATGGTGGTATCACGTTCCCAGTGGTGTCTGGTTCATCGCCGAGCGCGACACCGTGGTGGACAGGGTGCTGCGAACCTACCTTTACGGCGAAGGTGAAAAGGCGTGAGCACGCGTCTTCCTCCGATTCCCGGGGAATGGATCGATCGGACCAAGCCTGTCTCCTTCCGGTTCGAAGGACAAGCAATGAGCGGCTTTGCCGGCGACGTCGTGACCAGCGCCCTGTGGGCTGCGGGCATGCAGTCACTGGGACGTAGCTTCAAATACCATCGCCCGCGCGGCGTGCTCTCATTTGCCAACCATGACGTCAACGTCCTGCTCGAGGATGCAGCTCACATCAACCTGCGCGGCGATGTGACACCGCTCATGCAGGACATGGACCTCGCAGCGGTCAACACTTTCGGCAACGCGGGCATCAAGGGCGATCGCGCGGCCATCCTCGACCGGCTGTCGGGGTTTCTGCCGGTGGGCTTCTACTACAAGGCGTTTCACCGTCCGAAGTGGCTCGCTCCTCGCTGGGAGGGGTTTTTCCGTTTCATGAGCGGACTGGGCAGGGTGAAGTTCGATGCCCCTCGCGTAGTCACACCCAAGCGCTACGGTTTCTGTGATGTGCTCGTCATCGGTACCGGTCCTGCAGGATTGTCGGCAGCTATAGCCGCGGCTAGCGCAGGTGCCCGGGTCCTGGCTGTGGACGAAAACGCCCGTCCTGGAGGCAGCCTCGGCTTCGCGCGCGCCGGTGGTGATGAAGCGCTGTCCAGACTGAACCAGTTGCTGGAGAGCTTGCGGGCGCTGCCCAACGTCGAAATCCGCAGCGGCACATGTGCGGCGGGCTACTACACCGATCATTGGGTGTCTTTGATAGATGCACAGCGCATGACTAAAGTGCGTGCACGATCGGTGATCTTTGCCTCGGGCGTTTTCGAACAACCGGCTGTGTTCCGCAACAACGATGTTCCGGGCGTCATGCTCGCCTCCGGCGCACAGCGTCTGATCTATCGCTACGGTGTAAAGCCGATGGAAACCGCGGTAGTGCTGGCCGCGAACCGCGAGGGCTATGAGGTAGCGCTGGATCTACTGCGGCATGGGGTGCAGGTGGCTGCGCTGGTGGACCTGCGGCAAGGCGGCGAACCTTCGGCTGCCGGACAGCGGGTCGCCGCAGCCGGTGTCCGCGTGTTGACGGGGTATTGCATCGATGAAGCTGTCGCATCTGGGAGTTCTGTCAGCGGTGCGCTTGTCTGCCCGCTTAGCCAGTCCGGCGAACCCAACCGCGCGTGCGCTGCATCCATAAGTTGCGATGGGATTCTCATGAGCGTCGGATTTACTCCCGCCGCGAACTTGCTCTATCAGGCTGGCGCCCGAATGCGCTACGACGACCAGGTCGAGCAGTTCGTTCCCGCGCAACTGCCGGAGGGTGTGTATGCGGCCGGACGGGTCAATGGCGTATACGACCTCGAGCACAAACTAAGGGATGGGGAGCGAGCCGGGCTTGAGGCTGCAAAACACGCCGGATACGGGTCAGCGGACAGCATGCTGTCTGCGCAAGAGGCGGTCCAACGCGAGCGTCGCAAACCGAGCCACTCCTACCCGATTTTCTCGCATCCTGCTGGAAAGAACTTCGTGGACTTCGATGAAGACCTGCAGCTCCGAGATTTTTTCAATGCGGCGCAAGAGGGCTTCGACAACATCGAACTGCTCAAGCGCTATACCACCGTGGGCATGGGTCCAAGCCAGGGTAAGCACTCCAACATGAACGCGGTGCGCATCCTCGCCAGGATTCGCGGCGAGCCGATCGAAAAGGTCGGTACGACCACCGCGCGTCCGTTCTTCCATCCGGTGCCGATGTCGCATCTGGCAGGGCGTGGATTCCACGCGATGCGCCGCACGCCGCTGCACGCGCGTCATGACGCGGCGGGCGCGTTATTCATGCAGGCCGGCAACTGGTGGCGGCCGGAGTACTACGCTGCAGCCGGGAAAACCAAGCTCGAATGCGTGCGCGAGGAAGTGCGCGCGGTGCGCACTGCGGTGGGTCTCATTGATGTGGGCACCTTGGGCAAGATGGATCTGTTCGGACCAGATGCGGCTGAGTTTCTGGAACGGATGTATACCGGGCGCTTCGCGAATCTGAAGGTCGGCATGACTCGGTATGCCGTCATGGTGGACGAGTCGGGAGTGGTCATCGACGATGGCGTGGTGGGGCGACTAAGCGATCAGCACTTCTACTTCACGACGACGACCACGGGCTCTGCCAACGTATATCGGGAGTTGACTCGGCTCAACACGATGTGGGGCCTGCAGGCGGGTGTGGTCAATGTGACGGGTGCCTATGCCGCGATGAACCTGGCCGGTCCTCGATCCCGCGATGTATTGGCGCCACTCACAACGCTGGACTTGTCCAGCCAGGCATTTCCGTACCTCGGGTTACGCGAGGGCGAAGTTGCCGGTGTCCCCGTCAGGATGATGCGCGTCGGGTTCGTCGGGGAACTGGGTTACGAGATCCACGCGCGTGCCGAGCATGCGGTGACGCTGTGGGATGCGCTGATGCGGGCGGGCAGTGCGCATGGCATTCGTCCCTTCGGGGTAGAAGCGCAACGCCTCCTGCGTCTGGAGAAGGGGCACATCATCATCGGACAGGATACCGACGGTCTCACCACCCCATTCGAGGCGGCATTGGAGTGGGCCATCAAGATGGACAAGCCTTTCTTCGTCGGTCAGCGCAGCTTGAAGATCATTCAGGAGCGCCCGCGCAAGCACAAGCTGGTTGGCTTCAATCTCTCGCCGGGTTTCGCGGGTGCGGCGCCCAAGGAATGCCATCTGGTGATTCGCGACGGCGACATCGCTGGGCGCGTTACGAGCATTGCATACAGCGAGAGCCTCGACCGGCATGTTGGAATGGCCTTCGTTCCGCCGGACATGGCAGCGGACGGGACGCGCTTCAATATCCGCGCCGACGGTGGCCACATGGTGGAAGCACAAGTGGTTAAGACTCCGTTCTACGATCCGGCGAGCGACCGCCAGAAGGCTGCGTGACGATGACCGCGGCTCTTCGGCAAAGTCCATTGCACGACGCCTTCCTCACACTGCGGCCGGTGCTGGGAATCGTCCACGGCATGCGTGTACCTCTGCGCCTGCCAGGAGATGGTGGAACGCTCACGCTCGCTTTGTCTGATGCCAGCTGCCTGCCGCGCATGGGCGTGAAGGGGCCGCAGGCCGAGCAGTGGCTGCGTTCGCAAGGGGTCGAAATGCCGTTGGGTGTGAACGCCTGGACGCGCGGCAACGACGGAATGCTCATTGCCCGTCTGGCACGCAGCGAATTCTTCCTCGAAGATCGGATGGGCGGAACGAGTGTCGAGCGATTGAGCGCTACGCTTCGTCCCGCGCCGGGCGTTTATCCGGTGACGCGTCAGGACGCGGCGCTCGTATTGACCGGTGCATTGGTGAACGAGCTTTTGGTGCAGACCTGCAACGTCGATTTTCAGCACTGGCGATTGGAGCAGCCGACCGTGGTAATGACCTCCATGGTGGGTGTTTCTGTGCTGATCCTTTGGCATCCGCTCAAAGCGCAGCCGTGCTATCGCATCTGGTGCGATGGCACTTTTGGCCCTTATCTATGGGAGACGCTGCTGGAAATTGCCAGGGAACTCGGAGGTGGGGCGATCGGATTGGAGAGCTTGTTCCCGGAAACCCCGGGGTTAGTCGATAAGAGCAGGACTTGAGCAACTTGATGGTGCGACGGGAGTTATTCGGGTGGAACCAGCAGGGAGAGGCGCATGACACCAGCGGAAGCTAAGAAGTACTTCAAGGCCAACAATATCAAGTTCATCCTGGCCCAGTTCGTGGACATTCACGGGTCCGCCAAGGCCAAAGCCGTGCCGGTCGAACATCTGGATATGGTGCTGACCGACGGTGCAGGTTTCGCCGGCTTCGCGCTATGGGGTTTCGGGATGGGGCCGCATGGCCCCGACTACATGGCGGTGGGCGATCTGGACACGTTGCAGATGATCCCCTGGATGCCGGGCTTCGCGCGCATGGCGACCTGGGGGCACGTCAAGGGTAAACCTTATCCCTACGACTCCCGTCTCGCGTTGAAGAATGCGGTGGACAAGCTGGCAAACAAGGGCTTGACCCTGTACACGGGGATCGAGCCTGAATTCATGCTTCTCAAGCGCCGTGCCGATGGCAGCATCGGACCGTGCGACGATACCGACACACTCGAGAAGCCCTGTTACGACTATAAGGGTCTGGCGCGAAGCGCTGCATTCCTCGAGCGGCTGACCGATTCCGTCCGCGCGGTCGGTATCGACGTCTATCAAATCGATCACGAAGACGCGAATGGCCAGTTCGAAGTGAATTTTACTTACGGCGACGCGATGAGCACCGCGGACCGCCATATCTTTTTCAAGATGGCCGCGTCCGAGATCGCGAACCAGATGGGAATGATCGCGAGCTTCATGCCCAAGCCGTTCTCTAATCGTACGGGGACCGGTGGCCACTTCCATATTTCCGTCGGCAACGCAAAGACCAAGAATCTGTTTCACGACGATAAGGACAAGTACGGGCTTGGGCTGTCGAAGATGGGCTACCAGTTCATGGGTGGCCTGCTCGAGCATGCGCGTGGGCTGACGGCGATCTGCGCGCCTACCGTGAACTCGTACAAGCGATTAGTCGTCGGCCGCGCGTTATCCGGCGCGACATGGGCGCCCGCCTACATTACCTACGGTGACAACAACCGGACGTGCATGGTTCGCATCCCTTATGGCCGCCTCGAGATGCGGCTGCCGGACGGCTCCTGCAATCCGTATCTCGCCAGCGCCGCAATCCTGGCGGCCGGAATGGACGGGGTGGAGAAGAAGCTCGACCCGGGTGCTCCGAACAACACCAATCTGTACGAATGGAGTAGTGCGGACCTGAAGAAGGCTGGCATCGGTGTGCTGCCGCAGAATCTGAATGAAGCGCTCGACGCGCTGGAGGAAGACGAGGTCCTGTGCAATGCCATCGGCAAGGACTTGGCGGAAGAGTTCCTGCGCCTGAAGCGCATGGAGTGGGTGGAGTACCAGCGGCACGTCTCGGCTTGGGAAGTCGAGCGGTATCTGGAATTTTTCTAAGGCCGGAGGGGATCATGTGCGGAATCGTGGGATTGCTGATCAAGAACCCGGGCATGCGCGAACAGCTGGGCGAGTTGATGACGCCGATGCTGATCGAGATGGCGGCACGCGGGCCGGAGTCGGCGGGCATGGCGGTATACACACAACAGTTGCCGGAGAACGAACGCAAGTACAGCGTGTACGCGCCGGAGTGGGACTACCACTGGGCCCAGTTCGAAGGGGAGTTCGTCAAGCGATTCGGGACCGACGCTCAGCTCGCCGTGAAAGGTAATCATGCCATCTTGACCTGCGACGAGCCCGCCAAGAGCGTAAAGCCATGGGTCAAGCAATCTTTCCCTGGTCTGCACGTACTCGCAGCGGGACGCGCGATGGACATCTACAAGGACGCAGGGCATCCCGCTGATATTGCCAAGCGCTACGATTTTCCCAAGCTTGTGGGCACGCACCTGGTCGGCCACACCCGCATGGCAACAGAATCGGCGGTCACACCCGACCGCGCTCACCCATTCACGGCCGGAGAGGATTTTTCCCTCGTGCACAACGGCACGATCTCCAACCCTTTTATGATCCGGCGCAAGCTCGAGCATCACGGCATCGAGTTCGAGACCGACAACGATACCGAGGCGGCGACGCGTTTTCTGGAATGGCGGATGCGCGAGGGCGACAACCTCGAGGAAGCGTTGCAGAAAGGCTTCGAGGAACTCGACGGATTCTATACGTTCCTGATCGGCACGCGCGACAAGCTGGCCTTGGTGCGCGACGCTTTTGCGTGCAAGCCCGCGGTAGTCGCCGAGACCGACGACTATGTGGCGATCGCATCGGAGTTTCGCTCGCTGGCGCATTTGCCGGGTGTCAACAACGCCAAGCTGTTCGAGCCGATGCCTGAGGAGCTATACGTATGGAGCGTCTAAAGCCTGCGGCGACACGGTCGCGCACGGCCGCAGAACGAACCTTCGATCTTGCAACGGGCTCGGTGCGCGAGCTGAATCAGTTTCTCCATCATGAACTGCTCGACAGCGGGGTCAAGCACATCGATGTACTCAATCCAAAAGGCGCACACAGCATCGCGGTCGGCATTGATCATCCCGTGGATATCGACGTGCGCGGACACGGGGGCTACTACCTGGGTGGGATGAACAAGTTCGCCAATATCACGGTGCACGGTAACGTGGGCTGGGGGGTAGCCGAGAACATGATGTCCGGGACGGTGCGGGTGAAAGGGTTCGCCTCCGAGTCCGCCGGTGCAACCGGACATGGTGGGTTGTTGATCATCGAGGGCGATGCTTCGCTCCGCTGCGGGATCTCGATGAAGGGGATCGATATCGTAGTAGGAGGGCGCGTCGGGAATTTCTCCGCGTTTATGGCGCAGGCCGGCAATCTCGTGGTGTGTGGTGATGCCGGCGATGCGCTCGGCGACTCGCTCTACGAGGCCACACTCTATGT
>Ga0207689_10001505_pt1 | contig 22204 bp, 16 predicted proteins | sample KBSMisM52_FD_184312 | JGI IMG/M metagenome (GOLD analysis project Ga0207689, IMG submission 184312) | Miscanthus rhizosphere microbial communities from Kellogg Biological Station, Michigan, USA - KBS Miscanthus M5-2 (SPAdes) (version 2) | ecosystem: Host-associated > Plants > Roots >... | reverse complement strand
CCAGGCCGGCGATATTTCCCCACTGCCGGATGGCGTCCTTCAGCAGGACCTGTTTGCGGAGTATCTGTCTGGCGTCGGAGGTGCGGACCTCGATCTGAGGGTGTACTACGGTGACGTGCAGCGATGGCGCGGGGATGGAAACGATGTCGAGGGGGAAGATGCTGCGGATAAGGGTGATGCCGCCATAGATGCAGGGGGCGACGTTGTCGGCGTGTTTTACGCCGGATGCTACTTTTTCGCCGTAAATAACGGCCGGTTGCCAATTGTGTGATTCCTGTATTACCCGGATTGCTTCTTCAGCCAGCCGTGGATGAACCTCGGTTTTATTAGCCACTTGTATGTTGGATATTTTTCCATTGCTGTTTATCACAAAATCCACTATTACAGTTTGCGAGCCTTCTTTTTCGCCCTTATTCAGTTTGATGTATTTGTTACCAAGGGTTTGGTTAAGATTGCCCTGCAGGTATTTAATCCATGCATTTCCGTTATCTTCTTTACTTGAAAATCTTGCCGGTATAAAAAGGCTGGCTTTAGATATCTCTTTCAAAGGCAGAAGGGGCAAATTAAAGACCTGATCGTCAATTGATTTTTGCTGAACCTGTATGCAGGCAGCTGTTTGTGTTCCTATTGAAAAAGTCTGCTGATTCCACAAATAAAGCCCCCCATGCGTTTCTTGCGCATACACGTTGTAACTGTCATGTATATGTTCCTTATCGTATTCGGGATTATTCAGCAGCGAGTCTGTATAATACCAGGTGGATGTTCCCCTGGTGTTTTTGATAGTAATAGCCCGGCATGGATAATTGTTAAACCTGAATAAAGAATCCTTTTTTATGATTTCAACTATATGTGCGGTGTCAACGGTCAAATCAAGATAATACAGTGTATCTATTTTTCGAAACTTGTAATATGCTTTTTTGTCCTTTGCAATGGTATAAACATCTGCACACTGGTTATGCAGTCTGTAATTTCCATTCTTTATGAAAATATTCATGGTATCACTGGCGGCCAGTATTTTTGCTGCATCGGCATCGTTGATATGCCCAGAGGCGGCTTTAACAGAAACCTTGTAAATGATGTTGCCTTCAAAAAACTTCTGCTGGGCAGCAACGCAGGGCGCGACAAACACTAATAACAATAGAATCAATCTCATTTGAGCCGGTTAAAAAAGTTTATGCTGGATGCTAATATAAATGATTTATTAAAAAGGAAGCCTGTTTGCGGTGCTGAAATGCACTTGTTTCTTAAGCAAATCAGGCCTGCCTTTATTCGCGCAGAGACAAATACAGACAAGTCGGAATGATTGTAAACGGTAAAAAAGCGGTCCTCAAAAAATAAAAACTGTCTTATCTTGCAGTAATTTCTTACACCATATGATTAAGCAACAGGAAGTCCTAAATGATGTAGTAATAAAGTTTGCAGGCGACAGTGGAGACGGAATGCAATTGACCGGCAGCCAGTTTACCAACAACACCGCTTTACTGGGTATAGATCTTGCCACTTTCCCGGATTTTCCGGCAGAAATACGTGCCCCGCAGGGCACTTTGCCGGGCGTTAGCGGTTACCAGTTAAGATTTAGCAGCGACAGGGTATTTACACCCGGCGATGAATGCGATGTGCTGGTAGCCATGAATGCCGCTGCACTAAAAGCCAACCTGCGTGGTTTAAAAAAAGGTGGCAAAATCATTGCCAACACCGATGGATTCGACAGTAAAAATCTTCGCCTGGCCAACTATCCGGAAGGTGTAAATCCGCTGGAAGATAACAGCCTGGACGCGTATACTGTTTTTAAGATCGATGTAACCAAGATGACAAGGGAGGCCCTGAAAGACATTAGCATGGGCACCAAGGAAAAGGACCGTGCAAAAAATATGTTTGTGCTGGGTTTTCTGTATTGGATGTATAACCGCGAAATGGAAAACACCATTCAGTTCTTTAAAGACAAGTTTGGTAAGAAGCCGGAAATTTATGAAAGCAACGTAAAAGCATTGCAGGCGGGTTACTTTTTTGGCGATACCACAGAGACCTTTACCACTACCTATAAAGTTGAAAAAGCAAAAATGCAGCCGGGTGTTTACCGCAGCATTATGGGTAACCAGGCACTCTCTTACGGATTGATTGCCGCCTCGCAAAAAAGCGGTTTACCCCTGTTCCTGGGTTCTTACCCCATTACACCAGCTTCAGATATCTTGCACGAGCTGGCAAGGCATAAGGCATTTGGCGTAAAGACTTTCCAGGCAGAAGATGAAATAGCCGCTATTACCTCTGCCATTGGCGCATCGTACGGTGGTAGTCTGGCTGTTACTACTACTTCTGGTCCGGGTATGGCTTTAAAAGCAGAAGCCATGGGCCTGGCCATGATGATGGAAATACCCTTGCTGATTATCAATGTACAACGCGGCGGCCCTTCAACCGGTTTGCCCACCAAAACAGAACAAAGCGATCTGCTGCAGGCTTATTATGGCAGAAATGGCGAAGCCCCCCTGCCCATTATTGCCTCCTCAACACCCAGCGATTGTTTTGAAATGATATATGAAGCCGCACGCATTACGGTGCAGCACATGACGCCCGTAATTTTTTTAAGCGATGGGTATATTGCCAATGGTGCCGAACCATGGAAATTTCCCCAGGCCGATGATTTGCCCCCCATTGAAGTGAAATTTAAAACAGAACTGGGCGACGGCGAAGAGAAATTTATGCCGTATTTGCGCAATGAAAAACTGGTTCGCCCATGGGCAGTGCCCGGTACCAAAGCCCTGGAACACAGGGTTGGCGGCCTGGAAAAGCAAAACATTACCGGCAATGTGAATTACGAGCCCGAGAACCACCAGTTAATGATCAAAATAAGACAGGAGAAGGTTGATAAAATTGCAGAATACATTCCCGAACAAAAGCTGGACAGCGGCCCCGAAAAAGGAAAGATACTGGTGTTGGGATGGGGTTCTACTTATGGCGCCATAAAAACTGCGGTGGCAGAACTACAGGCCCAGGGACATGCTGTAAGTCATGCGCATATCCGTTACCTGCGTCCCTTTCCGCGTAACCTGGGCGAAATGCTAAAAAACTTTGAACACATCCTGATTCCTGAAATAAACAACGGGCAGCTAATCAAAATTATCCGCGATGTTTATTTTGTGGACGCAAAGGGCTATAACAAAATGATGGGTGTGCCCATTACCAAAGCAGAAATGCTGGATGTGCTGAAAAAAATGTTGTGATAGAAGCAACTGATTTTCACGAAATTTTTACCCGCGTCAAAAAACAGCTGGTGCCTTACGGTGAAAAATGGAACCAGGTTCAACACGGCCGGTAGTTACCAATTGTATCTTGTAAAAGATTTTGAATTGGCAAATTTAACCGCAGATTCGCAGATTTGGTATGTCAGCGACATACGCAATCGCCTCATTTATCTGTGTGAATAGCCTCGGTTACCGCTGTGGTAAAATCGCCCGCGCTTCCCTGCTCAATTTAACATCTTTTCAATAATGAAGCAGTTTCCATCCGGGCCCCGCCCTAAACCCTGACTCCCTGCTTTTTTACCCCATTAAACTTATCTTTGCCGCATGGAACAGCTTGTGCAACAGATAGAAAATTACAAACAGGAAATAGCGCAATTACAGGTAACAGACGCAAAATTGCTGGAAGAATACCGCATTAAATTTCTGGGTACCAAGGGCATTGTAAAAGCTTTGATGGGCGAAATGAAAAACGTGCCCAATGATCAGAAAAAAGCTTTTGGCCAGGTAATGAATGAGTTTAAGCAATTTACAGAAGCCAAATACGATCAGTGGAAAGAAAATACGGCGGGCGGCACTACTGTTGCAGCCGCCAATACCATCGATCTTTCTTTGCCAGGTGATGCATTGCCGCTGGGCAGCCGCCATCCGCTTAGCCTGTTTTTGAACCATGTAATTGCTATTTTCAGCCGGCTTGGTTTTTCTGTGGCCGAAGGACCCGAGATTGAAGACGACTGGCACAATTTTACAGCGCTGAATCTGCCCGAACACCATCCTGCACGCGATATGCAGGATACGTTTTATGTGCAACAAAACCCCGACTGGCTGTTGCGTACGCATACAAGTAATACGCAAATACGAGCTATGGAGACTACTAAACCGCCCATTCGTATTGTATGCCCCGGACGTGTATACCGGAATGAAACCATTAGTGCACGCAGTCATTGTTTTTTTCACCAGATAGAAGGGTTGTACATAGATGAAAATGTATCATTTGCCGATTTAAAACAAACGCTTTATTTTTTTGTGCAGGAGATGTACGGCAAAAATATTAAAGTGCGTTTTCGCCCCAGCTATTTTCCCTTTACAGAACCCAGTGCGGAAATGGATATTGAATGCCAGGTATGTCATGGGGCCGGCTGTCGCATTTGCAAACATTCAGGCTGGGTAGAAATACTGGGCTGTGGAATGGTGCACCCGAATGTATTGACCAATTGCGGCATAGATCCCAATAAATACACCGGTTTTGCATTTGGCATGGGTATAGAACGCCCGGCCCTTTTGAAATACGGCATAAACGATATCCGCCTGTTCAGCGAGAATGATGTACGGTTTTTAAAACAATTTACTTCGGCAATTTAAAATCCCGCGTTCCGGAAATTATTGAACCGCCAACCAAAAAATCTTCATGTCTTCCATTCAATCCATTTGCGTTTGCGGTGCCGGTACCATGGGTGCAGGTATTGCACAGGTGGCTGCACAAGCGGGTCTGCATACAATTCTGTACGATGTAAACAAAAAGATGCTGGAGAAAGCCGAAACAGCGATCGGCAATAGCTTGCAACTACTTACAGAAAAAAATAAAATTACCCCGTCAGAAAAAGACCTGTCAACAGGCAGGCTGCGGTTTACAGCAGATATGAATGATTGCATTGCCGATTTTTTTATTGAGGCCATTGTAGAAAATCCTGCCATAAAAGCCGGGCTGTTTAACCAGCTTAATGAAGTAAACCACAGTGAAGTAATTTTTGCCACCAATACATCTTCTTTATCTGTAAGCGCCATTGCCGGAAAAGTAATGAACCCGCAGCGTGTAGCAGGCATGCATTTTTTTAATCCCGCGCCGGTAATGAAACTGGTAGAAGTGGTAAAAGGCAATCAGACAAGCGACGAAACAATTGCCACCATTGTATCACTGGCAAAACAAATGGGAAAAACACCTGTATTGTGCAAGGACGCACCCGGCTTTATTGTAAACCATGTGGCAAGGCCTTACTACCTGGAAGCATTGCGCCTGATGGAAGCAGGCGTATCCATCGAAACCATTGATACATTAATGGAAGCATCGGGTTTTAAAATGGGGCCGTTTAAATTAATGGATCTCATTGGTAACGATGTTAACTATACGGTGAGCACCGCTGTTTACGAAGCAATGAACCAGCCGGAACGTTTAAAACCTTCGCCCATACAAAAAGAGAAAGTAGAAAAAGGAGAATTGGGAAGAAAAACCGGTAAGGGCTTTTATAACTACAGGTAGACAAATGGGGAAATGTGATGAATGTGAGGAATGTGATAAATGTGACAGTGGGAACAGTGAAATAAATTTCAATACTAAATTTTAATCAGCATTTAATATTCGGCGCCGGTTTTACCACAGCGGCTTGTGCTGGCCCCACAGAGGTTTCACCGCGGTACACAAAGCGAACACCTCAATTACCTCTGTGAAACACCTCCTTCCCTCTGTGGTTAAAAAAAGCATCGTAAGAGGCATCAGGCATTTAATGCGTAGACAATAATATTCACGCCAAACTTTGTATTGTCTTCACTCAGGAAACGTTTGTTCCTGAAATCATAATCCCACTCGCAGCCGTAGTCTTTGTTGCTGTACAATACAGCAATACGGCCATTAATTTCAATGGCTTTAAGATAATCATGTATCAAATCATCGCCCCAGCCATTTAGCTCAAAAACCGTATTGGGCGGGCCTTTCTCAAATGTAAAAAAAGAATGATACAGCGGATGATCATTCTTTATCTTTTTTAACGCATTGGGCCCGAACAGTGTATTCATCTGCATTTCAAAAGATTTGGCAAAAAGCCCGTCTATGTCATGGTTGCAATCATCGGCAAAAACAAAACCACCGTTTTGTATATAGGTTTTAAAATTGGCGGCTTCCTGTTTATCGAATTGCACCAGTTTATGCCCGCTTATATAGCAAAATGGGTATTGAAAAATATCTCCGCTGCCCAAATCAATCACTTTTTCCTGCAGGTTTACAGGTATGGTAGTGTATTCAATCAATGAATTAAGTATATTCGAAGGCATTCGCTGATCAGTATCCCAATCGCCGCTATGATACCTTAATCTCGTAAATGTAAATTGCCTGTTAATCATTTCCAGATGCTTGCTTGCCGGTGATATAATTTTTTTACAAGTTGACTTATTTATTTTTAATTTCCTCTAATTAATAATTAAAAATTTCAGGTTTTGAACAATTCAGAAGATGTTGTACAGGGTTTACTCAGTAAACTGCCCCTGCTGAAAAAAGAGATACAAAAAATAATTGTAGGGCAGGATGATGTGCTGGATGAAATACTGATTGCGCTTTTGGCCGGTGGCCATTGTTTGCTGGAAGGTGTGCCCGGCCTGGCCAAAACACTAATGGTAAAATCTATTTCGCAGGCGCTGGCCCTGTCTTTCAGAAGAATTCAGTTTACGCCCGATCTGATGCCTGCAGATATTATTGGAACAGAGATACTGGAGGAAGATCACAGCACCGGCAAACGATTTTTTAAATTTAATAAGGGACCGCTGTTTGCCAATATGATACTGGCAGATGAAATCAACCGCACACCGCCAAAAACACAATCCGCGCTGCTGGAAGCCATGCAGGAATTTTCTGTTACCTATGCCGGGCAAACTTATCCCCTTGACAAACCTTTTTTTATACTGGCCACGCAAAATCCCATTGAACAGGCTGGTACCTATCCATTGCCGGAAGCACAGTCGGACCGGTTTCTGTTATACATTACAATAGATTATCCGTCTGCTGCCGAAGAAGCAGCTATCTTAACCAGTACAACCGGAACAAAAAAGCCGGTTATCAATGCAGTTATTAATGCAGACGAAATAAAAAGATTGCAGGAGCTGGTGCGCGAAGTAACCATCAATGAAACGCTGGTGCAATACGTAAGTGAACTGATACGGGCCACACGGCCGGCCACTACCACGGTAAAATATGTACAGGATTGGGTGCGCTGGGGAGCCGGACCGCGCGCCGGCCAGTCTTTGATACTAACGTCCAAGGCAAGGGCGCTGTTTCATGGCCGTTATGCCGTGCAGATGGAAGACCTGCAGGCAATGGCCTATCCTGTTTTACGCCACCGCATACTCATGAATTTTAAAGCAGATGCGGAAAATATTACCGCCGACAAAGTAACCGGGGAACTGATAAAAATAATTGAGCGGCCAAAAGCCGTATTAGCGTAATTGATATGAGCCGTTTACTGGACCCCAAAATATTATTAGCTATAAAAGATCTGCAACTGGCGGCCAGAACAACTATTGAAGGGTTTATGGCCGGCATCAACAAAAGCAGCATCAAAGGAGCAGGGCTTGAATTCAGCCAGTACCGCAGCTACCAGCCAGGCGATGATTTGCGCCAGCTGGATTGGAAAGCCTATGCCCGGTCTGACCGCTATTATATCCGCGAATCAGAAATAGAAACCAGTATATCAGTACGATTTATTATAGATGCCAGCGGTTCTATGAACCATGCCGATAATGGCTATACAAAAATAGAATACGCAAAATACCTGGCTGCATCACTGGCATGGTTGGCCGCTTTGCAGGGCGATGCAGTAGGGCTTTATATTTTGGAGGAGAAAAATTTGTTTTCGCTGGATTCAAAAAGAGACTATCAGCATATGGCCCGGTTTTATTACCTGCTGGAAAATATTACTGCAGGCGGCACCACCACAAAACCCATTCAATACAACCATATTATTTCAGCCACCGGAAAAAAAGAATTGCTGGTGTTTATTACTGATTTATATGAGCAGGACAAAGAACTGTTTGCTGTACTGGACAGCCTGGCGGTCATGAAAAATGAAATTATTGTTTTCCACCTTATGGGCAACAACGAAATGGAATTTGATTATGGCAACTATGCTGCGCTGGAAGACATGGAAACAGGAAAAATTGTAAAGATCAATACCGCCAGCGATAAAGATCAATACAAAGAACGGGTAGAGCATTACCTGGCATCGGTAAGAATGCAAATGCTTAACCGGCATTTTTTTTACCGTTTGTTAAACATGCGCGGGTCTGTTGAACAGGCATTGCGCGATTTTTTAAAACAACGCTCAAAATTAAGCATATAAGATTTTGCTGCAGTTATTGCAACCCATATGGCTTTTTGCATTGGCGGGTTTGTCAATTCCCGTTATTATTCACCTCTGGAACCAGCGACCCGGCAAAACCCTGAGGGTGGGAAGCGTTATGCTGGTGGCCGAAAACCTGGCAGCACATAAAAAAAGTATACAACTCACAGAACTGTTATTATTATTGCTGCGCTGCCTGCTGCTGGCAAGTATTGCTCTGGCATTGGCCGCTCCTTTATGGCGTAAACAGGAAAATAATATTGCTGCGGGATGGATATTGACGGGCAGGTCACAAATAACACCGGTCTATACTCATTTTAAACCAACAATTGATTCCTTGCTGCAGGCCGGGTTTGAATTCCATTATTTTGAAGAGGGTTTTGCAAAAGCCAATTTTAAAAAAGCATTGGAGACGCCGAATGACAGCGCTGCTGCAAAACCATTTTCTTATCGCAGTATAATTGCAGCACTAAATGAACAGGCTGGTGCAAAACAGGCATTGTATGTTTTTACGGATAATTACCTGCGGAATTTCAGCGGCAACCGCCCGGTTGTATCGCTTAACCTGCATTGGTTTACTTACACGCCCGATACCGCGGTGGTACAATCACCTGCGGCTGACACCAGTGTGTTGCATGTTACCCTGTATTGCCGTGCGCAAACCAATGACGGCCGGTATATAAAGGCGGCGCTGGATGCGCTTCAGCAATTCAGTAAAAAAAATATAATCACCCGGCAGGTAAATACTATTGCAGACATACCGGCAGAGCAGGACTGGTTGTTCTGGCTTTCCGATGAAGCCATACCTGCCGGTAAAAAAGCGGCGCATCTGCTGGCCTATGCCACGGGAAAAGCCATATCAACAGCATCTTATGTATTACCTGCCGGCAATTCTTCTTTTGACGCAGTTGAATTGTATTCATCCATTATTGAAAAAGATACGGCAAAACAATTTTTAACCCTATACTGGCAGGATGGTTTTGGCCGTCCCTTACTGGCAGTGGAAGAAAAAAACAATACCTTATATTACCGGCTGTATACGCATATTGATCCCGCCTGGAATGAATTGCCCTGGAGCAATGGGTTTCCGCAAATGCTCAGTGGAATATTGTTTGCAAACGACAATATCCCGGCAACCCAAACCGGCAAAACTATTATAGACAGCAGCCAGTTAATGCCTGTTTTCTCCAATGCAAAGGATATGCTCAGCAAACCCGCATTGTTCAGCGAAACAAAACTGGCCGGTGTTTTTTGGCTGATAGCTTTTGTTTTATTGGTTGCCGAACGTTGTCTTTCATTTTATCAGCGTAAAATAGTAACCAATGGATGAAATGAAGGGCATCCATATTATACAATCGTTGCGCAGTAAATGGATAATTTTTACCCTGCTGGCTGATGCATTCGTTTCAGCTGGTGCTGGCTTTTTGTTAGGTATGGTTGCCAGTAAATTGTTTGGATGGTCGCAGCTATGGAGTATCGCCTATGGCAGTGTTGTGTTTGTCGTTTTGTTGTTGATTCACCGCATTTGGATGGTGAAGGAAGCGGCGGTGGCCCAATTGCTCAATCAAACCTATCCGCAACTGGAAGAAAGCGCCCAGCTTTTATTGCAATCCCCGTCTTCACTGAATATGCTGGAGCAATTGCAATACAAAAGAACTACCCATGCATTGCAAATGATTGGCGCCCCGCTTTCCATCGGCAGAAAAATACTGGTACCTTTTTTTATGTTGATGGCCATGCTGGTGGCAGGTCTGCTGCTTAATAAGTTTATTTCTTATAAAAGTGTTCAGCCGGATCCTATCAGTAATGCAGTGCCGGTTGCCGGAACAAAGAAAGAAGTCGTATTGCCACAAATTGCCGTAGTTAATGTCAATATCCATCCACCTTCCTATACCGGCAAACCTGGCAGGGCGCAACATGCATTTAATATTGTTGCAGAAGAAGGTTCGGCCGTTGACTGGCAGTTGCAAACCAATATAGCAGCAGGACAGGTAAAATTTATTTTTAATGATACCATGCAGGTATCCCTGCGCGCTGAGGGCGCGGAACATACGCAATGGAAGTTTTCAAAAAAAATAGACAGCACGGGTTTTTACCAGCTAAGTATTGATGGGCGGGTTTCCGAACTGTATAAAATTGAGATCCTTCCCGATAAATCACCCCTAATCAATATTGTTACACCCAAACAATATATTACCATAGATTTTGGCGAACCGCAACAGGTAAAGATCAGCACAGGCATCAGCGACGACTATGGTGTAAAAGACGCATTCATTGCCGCAACCATCGCCAGCGGCAGCGGAGAAGCCGTAAAGTTTAAGGAACAAAAAATTGCGCTGCCGGGTTTTGCCGCCGGGAAACGTGAATACCAGTTGCAGCAGTTATTGTTGTTGCATGCTTTGGGTATGCAACCTGGCGATGAGCTCTATTTTTATGTGCAGGCAACGGATAACCATCAACAACAAACCCGCTCGGATATTCATATTGTACACCTGCCGGATACGGCGCAGTTGATGAGTCTTGAAGGACTGGGTAACAGTGTTACGCTAAAACCGGAATATTTCCGCAGCCAGCGGCAAATCATTATTGAGACAGAGCAGTTGCTTAAAGACAGGGATACCATCAGCGCAGAAACATTTAAAAACCGGAGTAATAACCTGGGTATTGATCAAAAATTGCTAAGGCTGCGCTATGGAAAATTCCTGGGTGAAGAAGCCGAGTCTGGTGAAACAACGGACAATGCCCCGGGTGATATTGCCGATTTCAGCAACGCAGAAAAAGTGATAGATGCGTTTACAGATAAACATGATAATTCAGAAGATGCATCCTATTATGATCCCGAAACAAAAAAACAATTACGTGCCACGCTTACAGAAATGTGGAACTCGGAATTGCACCTGCGCACTTTTACACCACGCGATGCCCTGCCTTTTGAATACAAAGCATTGCGGCTGCTAAAAGACCTGCAGCAAAAATCAAGGGCCTATGTGGCCAAAACAAATTTTAAGACAACCCCGCTTGATCTTAAAAAAAGGCTAAGCGGCGATCTGAGCAAAATAACCGCGCCTCAACTGCAGAAAGATATTGGGTCAACCCCCGATCCGCAGCAACCGGTACGCATTGCGCTGTCTGTACTGGAAAAAATAAAAGCCGGCGACAAGGGTATTTCACCAGAAATATTGCAACAGGCCAACCTGCAGCTGCATGCCAAAGCCATCCAGCAGCCATCGCTGTACCTGGATGCAGTAGAAGCACTTAAAAGAATTTTGGTGGCAATGAATAGTAAAACGCCGCCCGGGTATACTGATATTATTGCCGCGCAGCATGGATTACAGCAATTGCTAACAGCGCCGGATCATTTACCTGCAGCAGGCAAAAGCAGTTCAAAGCAGGCTTTGTCTAAACAATATTTCGATAACCTGCAAAAAAGGCAGCCATGATAAACTGGTATTTTTTTGCGGTGGCGGCTTGCGGGCTTTTGCTATTTCTTTTTTATAAAGAATGGATAAGAGAAAAAAAATCTTTTTTGTTTGGCCGGCTGCTGGCATCGTTGCTGGCTGTTGGCAGTTGGTTGTTCATGGCATATCCATATGCTGAGGTAACGGGTACTGCAGCAAACAAACTGGTGCTGTTAACGGATGGTTTTGTAAAAGACAGCCTGGATCAGTTTTTACAAAGGAACAACAGCGATATCCCCGTTTTTTCGGTTTCCCGGTCACGTTATGCGGCAAAAAACAATCAGCTGGTGGCTGATCTAAGTGTGTTTGCAGGTAAACATGCAGCAGATACTTTTCATGTTTTTGGCAATGGTTTTACAAAAGAACAACTGCAGTTACTGAATGATCACCCAATTGTTTTTCATGGAAACGCTGCCCTGCCTGGCATCAGCAGCATTTACTGGAAACAGCAACTTGAACCCGGCGAACAACTGATCCTGCAGGGCGTCTATGAAAATACCGGTTCAAAAAAAGTAAAGATTGTGTTGCAGGGTTTTGGTGCAGACAAAGATTCAGTTTTTATAGCTGCCGGAACACAACAGTGTTTTGAACTGCATGCGGTACCTGTACATGCGGGCAAAGCTGTTTATTCATTGATTGCAGTGGCTGAGAACGACACACTGGAAAAGGAACCGGTGCCGGTAGAAACGCAGGCAATATCGCCATTGCAATTGCTGATCATTGCCGCATCACCCGATTTTGATAATACCTATTTAAAAAACCATCTTTCCCGGCAGGGTTACCTGGTTACGCTTACAACTACCATCAGCAGTAATAAGACAGACAAACAATATTTGAATATGCCCACGCCGCCGCCGGGCAGCAGGCTAACGCTTAGCTATCTCAATACATTTGATGTGCTGATGACCGACCAGGAAACCCTGCAAAAAATTAGTCCTGCCGAAGCAACGGCCATCCGCGCAGCCATACAGGAAAATGGAATGGGCCTGATCATAAAAATGGATGATCAGCATATCCCATCATTTTATTCGCGTTTTTTCCCGGTAAAAAAATCACAGCAGGGCAAAGAATCATTGCTATGGCTTCATAATGCCGTTGCAGACAGCAACAGGTATAAAATAAAAATAACTGATCCCCTGTATATTGGGTATACACCGGGCACGCAAAGCATTTTGCAGGATGCGCAATCCAATAGTTATGCCTCCTGTGCATTATATGGAAGCGGTAAAATAATAGGCATTACGCTTCAGAATACTTACAGCATGGCTTTGGCAGGCGATAAGGCAGCCTACCAGCAATTGTGGTGGCTTTTGTTACATAAAGCGGCTAAAAAAATATACCCTGTTGAAAGCTGGCGTACCAGGCCCGGTTTTTCATTTGTGAACCAGGCAACACAAATGCAGGCGGAAAAAACAGGCGTAGCAAAAGCGCAGGCGCTGGCTCCGCAGGCCAATATTTATCTGCAACAGGATGGGTTGCTGCCCTTTGTATGGAATGGCGTTTATTGGCCGGTTGAACACGGGTGGCAACCATTGCCAGCTATTGGCACCAATACGGGCAACTGGTATATATACAATGAAGGCGATTGGCAGGGATTGGTTAATTATCAGCGCACCATTGCCACAAAAAAATATATGGCCCTCCATCCGCCCGGTGTTAACGAAGGCGCCACTAAGCCGGCCCACCTGCCGGTTAATCTGCGTGTCTGCCTGTTTATAATTTTCTTAATCGCTTGTATTTTTTTATGGGTGGAACAAAAAGCTGGATGAATGGACATTTTTATTTTAAAAAAATCTTAGATTGCTTACTTGTCCTGTCTTATGGATGAAACCTGATTTTTAGAACATGAGATTAAAATGGCATTAACAATCCTGGTTATTACCATAAAAACTACATTCTGGAAATTACTGCAACGGCTGTTACTTATATTGAACACAATTTCGGGTAACGTTATTTATCATTACTTAATTATTTTATTTTGAAAAGAAAAGACTTTCTTCAATTATCTGCCATGGGGCTTGGCGGCATTGTATTGCCGGATTTTTCTCTTATGGGAAAACCCATTGACCCATTGCAGGCGCTTCATGAAGCCATGGATGTTGCGCAGAAAAAACAACTGGCAGATGTGGCACTTAATGCGGCCCGCGCCAAAGGGGCATCCTATGCAGATGTACGCATTGGCCGCTATTTGAACCAGTTTATCATAACCAGGGAAAAACGTGTCCAGAATATTGTAAACACCGAATCGTTTGGCGTTGGCATACGCGTTATTGCCAATGGCGCCTGGGGCTTTGCGGCAAGTAATTCAGTAACAAAAGAAGAAATAGCCAAAACTGCCGAGAAAGCGGTAGCGGTTGCAAAAGCCAATTCGAAAATTTTATCAGAACCGGTACAACTGGCTCCTCAAAAAGGTTATGGAGAGGTGAGCTGGAAAACACCCATTGAAAAAAACGCTTTTGAAGTACCGGTAAAAGAGAAGGTTGATTTACTGATGACCGCCAATGCTGCGGCCATGGCAGGTGGTGCCAGCTTTGTTAACTCGCTTATGCTGGCGGTTAATGAACAAAAATATTTTGCCTCTACAGACGGCTCTTATATAGACCAGGATATACACCGCCTGTTTCCTACGTTTACAGTTACAAAGATTGATAAGGCATCCGGAAAGTTTCAAACCCGGAAAGCATTGAGTTCTCCGGTAGGCATGGGCTATGAATACCTTACACCAAGGGATTCTTCAAAGATTAAAGGCATTGTTACACGTTATACAGACAGGTATGATATGCTGGAAGACATTAAGAATGCCACCGCAGATGCAGATGAAAAATTAAAAGCAAAATCGGTAGAACCGGGTAAATATGATTTGATACTGGATCCATCGCATTTGTGGTTAACCATACATGAGTCGGTTGCACATCCTACAGAACTGGACAGGGTATTGGGTTACGAAGCAAATTTTGCAGGTACCAGTTTTCTTTCGCTGGATAAACTGAAATCCAATAATTTTCATTTTGGCAGCAAGCTGGTAAATATTGTAGCCGATAAATTACAGCCCGGTTCATTGGGTGCCGTAGGTTACGACGATGAAGGGGTTAAATGCAAAGGCTGGGACATCATTAAAGATGGCGTATTGGTAAACTTCCAGGCTATCCGCGACCAGGCGCATATCCTTGGCCTTAAAGAATCGCAGGGATGCTGCTACTCACAAAGCTGGCAGGATGTACAGTTTCAGCGTATGCCCAATGTTTCACTAAAAGCCGGAAAAGATAAACTGTCGGTAGATGATATGATAAAGAATGTAGAAAAAGGAATATACATTATTGGCGATGGTTCTTTTTCCATTGATCAGCAGCGGTACAATTTTCAATTTGGCGGGCAAACATTTTACGAGATAAAAAACGGAAAGATTATTGGTATGCTCAATGATGTGGCCTACCAGGCAAATACGCAGGAGTTCTGGAATTCATGTGCTGCCATAGCCGACCAGAGCGATTACCGTTTGGGTGGCGCTTTTAACGATGGCAAGGGACAGCCACAGCAGTCCAACGCAGTATCGCATGGCAGTGCTACCACACGCTTCAATGGAATCAATGTTATTAATACAGCAAGAAAAATCTAACAATATTAATTATGGCTATTTTAAATAAAGATGAAGCCCTGGTTCTGTTAAAAAAAGTAATTGCCTTTTCCAAAGCAGACGAATGTGAAGTAGGCCTGCAGGGTTCCGAAGGCGGTAATATCCGTTATGCAAGAAACAGCGTTTCTACATCGGGCGAAATAAGTTCGCTGGGCCTCTCTGTTACGTCTTCATTTGGCAAAAAAACCGGAACTGCTACCATCAATGAATTTGATGATGCTTCGCTGGAGAAAGTAGTAAGAAGGGCAGAAGAACTGGCACAACTGGCGCCGGAAAACCCCGAGCACATGCCCCTGCTTGGCCCGGCCACTTTTAAGGAATCCAAAGAATTTATACCGGCTACTGCTGCTGTAACACCCGATGTGCGTGCCGAGGCCGTTGCCAAAAGTATTGCAGCTTCAAAAGAGGCAAAACTGGAAGCGGCCGGATTTATAGAAAACACCACCAGTTTTTCGGCCGTGCTGAATTCAAAAGGCCTTTTTGCATACGACACCGATACAGACGTAACCTTTTCTGTTACCACCCGCAACGCAGAGGGTACCGGTTCGGGCTATGCGGCCAGGGGTTTTAATGATGTAAAAAAATTAGATACGCTTTCAGCTACAAAAATTGCTGCTTCAAAAGCAAATGGTTCTGTAAATGCCAAAGCCATTGAACCGGGCAAATACACGGTAATACTGGAGCCCGTGGCAGTAACCTATTTTTTAGAAAACATGTTCCGCGGTTTTGACGCACGCAGCGCCGATGAAGGCCGCAGCTTTATGAGCAAACCAGGGGGCGGCAACCGGATAGGTGAAAAATTAATGGACGAAAAAGTGACCATTTATTCTGATCCCTTTAATGAAGAACTGCCATCGGGTACGTTTAACAGGGACGGACAACCGCTGGAAAAAATGTCGTGGATAGAAAAAGGAGTAGTGAAAAACCTTGCTTACTCCCGTTTCTGGGCACAAAAAACCAATAAGCCCGCTATCCCGTTTGGCTCCAATTTTATTATGGAGGGCGGCACCCAGTCTGTTGAAGATATGATCAAATCAACCGAAAGAGGGGTGTTGGTTTCCCGGTTATGGTATATACGCATGGTAGATCCGCAAACATTGTTGCTGACAGGCCTTACGCGCGACGGGACTTTCTATATCGAGAACGGCCAGATAAAACATCCCATTAAAAATTTCCGCTTCAATGAAAGCCCGGTAATTGCACTGAACAATGTGGAAGCACTGGGCAAACCAGAGCGCAGCATCAGTGTAGAGTCTTACCGCAGTTACCTGGTACCACCGTTGAAGATCAGGGATTTTACTTTTTCTTCTTTATCAGACGCGATATGAAAACGGGGCCGCTTCATGGCGGCCTTTTTTCTTTATGGACTGACTGGATTTGAAAGGTTCTTCTTTCCCCGGACGCGGCCGGCAATGACGCTGACAACAGCGTTCTGCAATAATAAATGAGCTGATGTTCCCTGGCTGGAGCGGGCATGCCGGCCGGAATTAACGGGTTTATAACGTACAGCGGCAACTGCTTTTATTTATCATTAAAACAAGTCAATTTGAAAAGGCGCGATTTTCTTCAATATGCCGGCATTGGTTTCGGTGCGGCCGTTTTTCCCGGTATTGCCGGCAACCCTGTTTTACCCGAAGTTTTTTTGGATAACCGGTTCGATGTGAAATTGAAAAAGGAACTGGCCGATATTGTGCTGAACACGGCAAAATCGAAAGGCGCCAGTTATGCGGATGTGCGTATTGCAAGGTACCTGAGGCAATACATCAATACCCGGGAACGGTCGGTTGAAAATATTGCCAATACAGAATCTTATGGCATTGGTATAAGAGTGATTGCCAATGGAAGCTGGGGGTTTGCTGCCACCAACAGCATGGACAAGAATAGCATCATTAAGGCAACAGAAGCGGCTATTTCCATTGCCAAAGTAAATGCCAGACTGCTAAGTGAACCCGTTCAGCTGGCGCCGCAAAAAGGGTATGGCGAAGTAAGCTGGAAAACGCCGATAGAGAAAAATGGATTTGAAATACCGATAAAAGAAAAAGTGGATCTGCTGATGGCAGTGAATGATGCAGCACTTGCGGGCGGTGCCAGTTTTATCAGTAATTCCTTGTTTCTTATCAACGAACAAAAATATTTTGCTTCTTCCGAGGGGTCTTATATTGACCAGGATATTCACCGCATCTGGCCCACATTTACTGTTACAAAAACAGATAAGGCAACCGGCAAATTTGAAACAAGGAATTCACTGGGTGCGCCAATGGGAATGGGTTATGAATACCTGGTGCCCAATGAAGCAGAAAAAATAAAAGGAAGACTTACACTTTACAAAAACAGGTTTGATATACTGGAAGATGTAAGACAGGCAACGCTTCAGCTGGACGAAAAACTAAAAGCAAAACCAGTTGAGCCTGGTAAATATGATCTTGTTTTAGACCCCACCAATCTTTTCCTGACCATTCATGAATCGGTTGGTCACCCAACAGAGCTTGACAGGGTGCTGGGCTATGAAGCCAATTTTGCCGGTACCAGTTTTCTGACGCTCGACAAATGGAAATCGGGCAAGTTTAATTTTGGAAGCAAGCTGGTTAATTTTGTTGGAGACAAAACACAACCTGGTTCGCTGGGCGCTGTTGGATACGATGACGAAGGTGTGCAATGCGGTCAGTGGGATATTATAAAAGACGGCATACTGGTTAACTACCAAACCATCCGCGACCAGGCGCATATTCTTGGCCTTACGGCATCGCAGGGTTGCTGCTATGCCGACGATTGGAGCAGTGTGCAGTTTCAGCGCATGCCCAATGTATCATTGCAGGCAGGTAAAACGCCGTTGGATATAAAGGAAATGATTAAAGGTGTTGAAAAGGGATTGTACATGCTGGGCCGCAATTCTTATTCCATTGATCAGCAGCGCTACAATTTTCAGTTTAGCAGCCAGCTTTGCTACGAGATTAAAAACGGCGAGCTGCTGGGTATGGTAAAGGGTGCCGCCTATCAATCCAATACGCAGGAGTTCTGGAATGCCTGTACACAAATTTGTGATCAGAGCGACTATCGCCTCAATGGTTCTTTTTTTGATGGAAAGGGCCAGCCCTCGCAGGTTAGCGCGGTATCGCATGGATGTGCCACTACCCGGTTCAATGGCGTTAATGTAATTAATACTGGCAGGAAGATATAACTGCTGGCGGAATAATTGTTTATTTTATTTGCTGTTTGCTATATGAAGTCTCTCCGATTTGCTGTACGAAGTCTTTGCTGTACGAAGTCTCCGACTTCGTACTACTATGTTCTCCCGGGCCTTTGGCCCGAATGATGAGCAGGAGATTTTTTTGAGTGTACTAAAAACCTGATTGGAGACTATGGAAGTAAAAATGCCCGGTAAAGATTTATGGCACAAGTGAGTGACACAACCGAAGCCAGATAGCATTCCCGCTGCCGGCGCCAAAAGAGTTTTTCAATGTTCCTTTCCCTGAGACGCCTGTTTATAGGTTTACACTCCAATAACGCCTAACTTCGGCCTCCGTAAAACACAACATATCAATCCTCCAGCCACAATATTTGTTACCGGTGGTACCGGTTTTCTTGGTGCTTACATCATTAAAGAACTGGTGCAAAAAGGATATCGCATAAGGGCCATCCGCAGAACCTCCAAACTGCCTTTCTTTGTACCGGCTGCCGTTTTTGCCAATATTGAATGGATAGACGGGGATATACTTGATACCGGTATTCTTGAACAGGCAATAGACGGCGTGGATGCGGTAATACACAGTGCAGCCGTTGTTTCATTTGCTGCCGCCGACCGGCGGCAAATGTTTAAGACAAATATTGAAGGAACAGCCAATGTGGTAAATGCTGCATTGCTTAAAAATGTACCGAAGCTGGTACATGTAAGTTCAGTAGCGGCACTGGGAAGAACCAGTCATGGCGAAACCGTTACCGAAAAAAAACAATGGGAAGACAGCCGCATCAATACCCATTATGCCATTAGCAAATACAATGCAGAGATGGAAGTGTGGCGGGGTATAGGTGAAGGCCTTACTGCGGTGATAGCCAACCCCAGCACCATTCTTGGTTTTGGCGACTGGAAAAATTCCAGTTGCGCCATTTTTAAAAGCGTGTACAATGAGTTTCCCTGGTACAGCAATGGCATCAACGGATTTGTATCGGTAGAAGATACTGCCAGGGCCATTGTATTGCTGATGGAAAGCACTATCAGTAATGAACGGTTTATTCTTAATGGCGATAACTGGTCGTTCAGGCAAACCTTTAACACCATGGCAGATGCTTTTGGGAAAAAGCGGCCACAACGCGAAGCCACGCCGCTGCTATCTGCTATAGCCTGGCGTGCAGAAAAAGTTAAAACTTTGTTTTCCGGAAAAGCATCTTTGCTTACAAAAGAGAGCGCAAGGATAGCGCAAACAGCCACTTATTTTGATAACACTAAAATAAACAAGGCTTTACCCGGTTTTACTTTTACACCGCTTGATATTTGCATCAAAAACGCCTGTGAGCTGTATTTGCAATATTTATAAAACCGGCAGCGTTTTTGAAGAACAATGGGGGATTTCTGTATGGTATGATGCAGCGGTAAACATGGTTCAGCGGAAATCTCAAAATCGCGAAATGCCAACATCAGCAATTTTCAGCAATTTATTAATTCAACCAGCCTCTGATGAAGCGACTATTATTCGTTCTTTCAGCATTCGTTTCTTTTTCTTTATCTGCGCAGGACTTTACCGCATCTGGTAAGGTAACCGATTCCGCAACCGGCTTACCGCTTACCGGTGCCGGCAGTGCGTATCGTAACCTCTTTGGCAGCAAACATTTTCATCTTATCGTCCATTTTGACGTCGATGACGACGACGGTACCGACTTTCAATTCTGACTTCGTCGCGGCTTTATCGGACTTAACGTACCGTGTGTTCTTATCGAGCATGACGATGACCGGTTTTCCGGCCTCGTCCTTGATCTCAAGGTGATTCCCTTCGATCGCAGTGATGGTGCCGGTGATTGGCGTTGCCTGTTGAGCATGGAAAGGGACTACAAGCAAGGCAACTCCGGAAAGAACGATAAAAATCTTCGTAAGCATATGTCTCCTTTCAGGGCTGATGCATCGCCCGCATGTGAAGCATCATGTTCCCTTTCGGGCGAAGCCTCAGAAAAACCATCAAACCCGCAGGGCGATCTCCATAAACAGTTTTCAGTTCCGAGGGCAGTCCATAGATGCTGATCTGGGCACCCAAACCTGCTCGCAGGGGCGCCGATCCCAAAGGTAACTCACGCTCAAATCCAAACGTCCAGGCTTGCACGCGTCCGATCGGTATCTCCTCGACGTGAGCGGCGGTTTCTCCAGCCAGCAATGAAGCATCCCGGTCAACATTCTCAATTCGGGTCCACGCCCAGTTGCTTCCAAAATTGACCGTGGATTCCAGCGCATAGGCGTTGAAAATCCGGCTTTCGTGGCCGACATCGTCCCTGTTTCTCCCCCAGATCAGGCTGGAGGCAATGTGGCCCGAAGAGAAGCGGGTGTTATGGTGCAGCGACGCGGTTGTCCGCAGCGTATCAAGTCCTTGCTCTGAAGGTTCGCGATTGTTAATGCGACCGATTGAAAACTGGCCGGAGATCGTTTTGCCCGCCGAGAGTGTCAGACGTGACGCAAACGAGTCTGGCTTTCCCATATCGATGTTCCACCTGTTCTCGTCGGGTTCCCCGCCATGGAACGTCGAGGCCTCCAGTTGCAGAGGACCCCGAACAAGACCGAGCGTGATTACGCTATTGGAGATGTGTGTGGAATCCTGCGTGTGGTGGCCAAGTGCCGCCGCCGGGTTTTCCGATGCAGACGCCCGATGCGGAAATGCCGTGGGGCCAAGCGCGGGCTCCGCGACGGGACCGCCATAAATGAAGAACTGGGTGCGGTCGTTGAATGAATAGTCGTAGCGTCCTGAGATTTCCATGAAGAGATCATGCGGATGTTGTCCGTCTACGATGTGTCGGCCGAAGGCTGTTTCCCCGGTTTGAAACAGCAGCGGGTAACGCCGATGAGTAACCGTCAATGGTTCGATGCTGATCATCGTGCGGAGCGCGATCGCACTTGCTCCGAATGACCGTGCGATCATCGGCATCGCCCAGTTTCCCGAAAAGACTTTGTCTCCACCTCTCGGGCCGGACTGCTGCGTGCTGACGACGAAAGCGTTGCCGTGGAACATCAATGCCCAGTTTCCAAGAGTCATATGAACCATTGTCGACGACTCGGTCACAGGGATTCTCAAGCCCGATCCCCGCGCCTACGCCGCCGATGTAGCCGCTCTCGGCGCCCAGGCCTGCGACGTCGTGTTCGTGGATGACCTGCCCCGCAACGTCGCGGGCGCCCGCGCGTTCGGCATGGTCGGCATCGACCTCGACCTCCTCCGGCCGCGCGTCGCGTTCGAGCGTGCCCGCGTGGCGCTAGGCCTCGACGAGGCGGGGATCCCCGCAGCCGATCCTGAGCAGCGGCTCGCACGTGGGCTACGAGGCAGCTCGTGGTGGCCCCGAGCTGGGCACCGCTCACCCCCTCCCCGACGCGGCCCGCGACGACCAGCGCCGCGCCGCCCACCACGCACGACCCGATCACCTCTGGAGGTACCCGATGACCGCCACCGGCGAGGCGCGAGCGGCCGCAACGGCAACAGCACCCCCATCACCGCTCGACGTCGACGCGCTTGACGTCGAAGCGCTCGAGCGCAGCTTCGACCTGGTCGCGCCGCACGGCACGCAGCTCGTCGAACACTTCTACGA
>Ga0207689_10001503_pt1 | contig 22272 bp, 18 predicted proteins | sample KBSMisM52_FD_184312 | JGI IMG/M metagenome (GOLD analysis project Ga0207689, IMG submission 184312) | Miscanthus rhizosphere microbial communities from Kellogg Biological Station, Michigan, USA - KBS Miscanthus M5-2 (SPAdes) (version 2) | ecosystem: Host-associated > Plants > Roots >... | reverse complement strand
ATCAACGCAAGCGAATGCCGAACCGGTTACCGAAACCCGAACCGGCGAGCTGCTCCGCCGCGTAATCGAAGGCGAACCGGTCGAGGGAGCCGTAGTTCGGCGAGTCGAGCATCACGCGAGCTGGCGCTGCGGCCGCCACTCGGGATGCGCCTCGAGGAACTCGGCAGCGCGCCGCAGGTCCTTCGGCGTGTTCACGGTGAGCCAAACGCCCTCGTGCAGAAAACTTATCAAATTAAACATCCAACACTCGGACAGTTCTCTTTTCTGATCGTGCCGGTAATGGGCAACCGGAATCGCAAGCAACACTATGAAGCCGTCATTAACCGCCTTCATCCGTAGCCCTATTCCAGCTCGAAGCATTGGCATTTGCTGCCGCACATAGCGCATTTAAGCTAACTATAATTATTTAGAATCCCCCGCCCTGCTACTCGTGCGTGGCAGTGCCGTTTGATGTCCACTCCAGCAGCAGATTCATACCCTCTGTTGCGATCGGATTGAAGCCCATGCGCTCGAAGAGACGAAGTGAGGGATTGAATTCCTCCACGTAAATTCTAACCACTTTGCCGACGGTTTCCGCCTCACGCAATAGTCGCCTCAGCTGAAAACTTCCCACGCCCGCATTTCGCTGGTTGTGCCTCACAGTAAAATCAATTATTCGAATCTCGTCTTTGAGACGCGCCACATAGATCTGACCGATCGGCTCTTCGTCGGCCAAAATAATCTCATGAGTTGCATCGGGGTATTTCTTCCGGTAATGGTCCTGTTGTGCCGCGAATTGCATGCTGACAAACGCCTGCTTCTGCTCAGTGGTCCAGGGAACCTGGGCCAGCTCTTCGTCGCGGGTGCTCGCGTAGAGCTCCAGCAAAAAAGATGCGTCATGCGGCTCAACGGGACGCGTGGAAATGCTGGGGGTGTTTTGAGATTCTGCGCCGCTGCCGCTGTTCATTGGCATGAATGGTTGATGGTGTCTGCGGTCACGCGATCGGAACTGTCTCCGTCTCGTCCTTGAAATTCGCTATTTTCGAAAGCGGTTGAATACGGCTTCGTAATAAAAACCTTCGGCATCCTGACGTATCGGAACCAGAAATACCTCAGATTGTCCCAATTTCTCATGAGCAAGGGACCTGATGCCTTGGCCCAGGAACCGGTCGCCCGGCCCGCGAAAAAGAATCGAAAACTGCTCCTGGTTCCCAGCGAGATTCAATTCAGAAACTTCGGTGAGATCGAGGTCAATAATGCTCGCGTCCTCTACCGATACCTGAAACTTCGTGTTCAGGTTTTCAACAAGTCCTTCGTGAGTTAGGGAGTTGCCCATGGTTGCTTTCTCCATTTATTTTTTGACCCGACGGATCGTAACCTGTCGGATGTTTGCTAAATCTGCGGCTTGGTCGAGATCAATATCATAAACTCGTCCACCCTGGGACCGAAATGATAGCCACTACTAATCGGCAAGAACGAGAAGCCGCATAATTCCATCTGCTCGACTACTACTTGAAATTGCTTTTCGAACTCTGCTTGGGAAATCACAGCATAAGGCAGTGACAGCCCGGATTTTCTAAGGACATGATTCAAAATCAGGAAGTGTTCCTGCTGACCAGCGAGAGCCGGCACCCTATCGTCTAAAGCCAGAAATTCTTTCAGGGGCAGCAGCCGGCAAGCAAATCCGACGCGGGCGGCGCAAGCAGCTAAATGCCCAAAGTGGATTGAGAACTCCTCATGACTTAACTGAAAAGCCTGTGCTGGATATTGGTGTGTCGACCCATATTCCGACACCAGCAACGTGCCGCCGGGAAGAAGATGTTCGAAGCAACGCTCCATAAACTCGAAGGCGCCCGCATTCAAGAGAAAACTGGCAGGAGCGTCACTGGTATCCAATCCGTATTTCTCGAGGTAGCGGACTCCGGGTCCGTGCCAGTGCGGAGTTGTTGAATTGCCTTCGTTTGGATCCGCAGCGCCACGCTGCACCGCAGCCATGGGAAAGTCGGCCACCACTTCGTTAGCAATGATCAGATCAAATTTTTTACCCGGGAGATCGAATTTAGTCGCGTCCTGATGAAAGTGACGGTCCGCCGACATCAGATCGGACAAAAGTTTTCGTTGGTTCTGCATTAGTGCTGGCGACAAGTCCAGGATGTGATAGTTCAACTCGATCGGACCGAGCGCTTCATCCTGCAACTTCTGAGACTGCTGCAGGAATGAACGCGCAAAGGTTCCTGTGCCGCCGCCGACTTCCAGTACCTCGAGCCGTGTTTTTTGGGCCAACAAAGGAACGACTTCGCGGCGCAAGGTCGAAACGGCAAAGCGCGACCCGTAATCCAAGCCGCCAAGTGGCTCGTTCGGAACACGGAAAGAGTGGTTGACTGTCGGCTCAATCAGATCAAATTCCCATGTGGCTTCTTCAATCCCATCCAAATGAAAATCTATTACTTGCTCCGAACCTTCGCTGGCTGGTTGATTCCAGCGAGACGAATGATACAAAGTGCGGGGCACGATATTTACGGGCAGGTAAGGGTTCTCTAAATCCTCACGACGCGGCGTGAATTTGATCACCTGTCGTTCCGGCGCGGTCAGGAAGTCGAGCGTTTGCCGAAATTCGCTATCCGCTGCGATTTTCTCGCCATTGTTTCCGAGTGTCTTCAGAATTTCCTGCAGCCTCATGGTACCGTCAGCAATCTTGAAGATGGCCGCGGCCATTTGGGAAATTGGTTCTTCAATAATCTCTGGCAATTCACCCACGCTGGGTGAAAACATTTGCTGCGTCATGGACTTTCGCACCATCCAGTGCGCTCCATCCTGGGAGCGGTATACCAGGGTTGGATTCTGAGTAGGCCGGGCCACATAGTGATTCAGGTAGCTGGTTAGGGGATCGTAAGCGTCCGGGATCAGAAACTCGTTCTCAATTAGTTGCTTTAGTTGCTTCCCTTCTTCGCCGAAACTATCCAAATGCTCGGCACTAAGTGAAATTGTATTTCCGGTTTGGAGAGCCAACAGCAAAGAACGAATTCTCTCGCCAGGTTCAATCACCTCTCCGGTCAAGCGATGACTGACCCCATGTTGGGTGACACCGGGAATCAAGCGATTTTCGATGAAGTTGACGTAAGGGCTGAGCCTGTAAGAAATCATGAATACTCTCTGCCGCAGTTGAAAGATTTGGCCTGAGCGTGTCGTCGCTATTCAGCAGAATTACGAACGGAAGGCACCCATTTCATTTCAAGATAAACTGCGTCGCCTCCAACTCGCAAAAATCCTAAGCGTTCGTAAAGTCGTTTGGCCGCGCTTGAGGTTAAGACATGAAGTCGAACGGGTTTCCCGGCGGCGGCGGCTTCCTGCACAATGTCCCGGATCAACCCAGTTCCAATACCGTCACCGCGGTGAACAGGAAGCAAAGCGATGTCGACTAACGTAAACTCAAGCTTGCCCCGGTCGAGTAAGAGCCTGCCAATAGGAACATCATTCGACAGGATGAGGCTGTGCTGTGCTGCCGGATAGCTCATCGCATACTGCTGCTTTTGAACATTAAACTGCATCGCGATGAATGCCTCTTTTTGATTTTCGTCGCAAGCCATAACGGACAGTTCGTCGGCGCGAGTGGTAGCGAAGAGCTGCCGCAGAAAAGTCTCGTCCTCTGATGTGGCCGGACGCAATCTCACCGCGCGAAAAGCCTCTCTATCACAATCGTGTTCCAGCATTGCTCGAGTGTAGATGAATAATCAGATGCAGTTAAAGCGGAAAGGGCGCCGCCAACCTCAATAATCGGCACCGCCCTCTCCAAGGGTGAACGTGGTAGAAGTCTTATACACCCAAATGCAGTCTAACGCTATACTCCATACAAGAATTTTTGCGTAAGGCTAAGCGGAACGACTTCCCCAACACGTGACCGAGACGATCGCGCCATTTCCGAATCTAAGCAGCGGCGGAGCTGAACTTGCGGCAGCACTGCCACGCGAGGGAATCAGCAAGGATGTGTTCGTGCTCGCAATTGTATCGGCTGGAGTGCCTGGCGCTGTAGCGGTAGCAAACCATCTTGAAGCTCCGCTTGACCTCGTAATAATTCGCCGCCTGCTTGCACCACAGGGTCCCGGATCGCAGGCGGCGGCTGTTACTGTGGCCGGCACACTTATCTTGGACGAGGAAATCGGACCGCGTCCCGCAAAACCTCAAACTCCGCTCGACTATTTCATAGAGGACGCGCTCAACGGCCTGACACTCAGGACAAAACTGTGCCGCGCCGAACGTCCTCCCGTAGCATTGGCGGGTAGGCCAATACTGATTTTCGACTGCGCAATGCGTACCGGCTTAACCATGAAAGCGGCAATCCAGTCGGTTCGCACGCTTAATCCCAGTAGCATTACCGCTGCCGTGCCGGTTACGTCAGACGATGGCCGCCGGTCGGTAGAGCCTCTGGCAGATGAACTTATTTACTTAGCCGCGCCCGAGCCGTTTGGAAATGCGGGTGTTTGGTACAAAGACTTTCGCCGAATGGCAGATGAAGCTATTAGTCAATATCTGAGACCCTAGCCCTAAAGTTAGCGCCGCTGGGAACACGTTTCGCTATTTCTTGAGTTGTTCTTTCAGGTTCAGGTTGCGCACCAGACGGTGCAGATAGTTTGGATGAACGCCCAGAAGTTTTGCGGCTTCAGTATAACTACCCTTCGCTCGTTGCATCGCACTGAGAATAATCTGCCTCTTGGTCTCAGCCACGGCTTCATGATACTTCGTCCCCGGCGTAGTCGCCGGCGGCTCTGATTCCAAAATAGATTCCGGCAAGTCTTCCAACAAGATCCGATCGGTGGCTCCTAACACCACCGCACGCTCGATCGCGTTTTCCAGTTCGCGCACGTTGCCCGGCCAATAATAACCAGCCAAACGAGCCTGCGCCTCCGCCGCGATTCCGATAATCCGGCGGTTGCAGCGCTCGGCATACTTCGCGGCGAAATAATTTGCCAGCAGTGGAATATCTTCCGGCCGTTGCCGCAACGGCGGCATTTCCAGGTTCACTACGTTTAGACGGTAATAAAGATCCTGTCGAAAACTACCATTGGCGATGCTTTCTTCGAGGTTCTTATTGGTCGCTGTGATCAGGCGGATATCGACCTTGATGGGTCGCGTACCGCCGACACGCTCAAACTCGCGCTCTTGCAAGACACGCAACAGCTTCACCTGCAGGGCAGGCGAAAGTTCGCCGATTTCATCAAGAAAGACTGTGCCGCCGTCGGCTATTTCCAGTCGCCCTTTCTTTTGCGTCAAAGCGCCGGTGAAGGATCCCTTCTCGTGGCCAAACAGTTCGCTCTCCAGCAAAGACTCAGCCAACGCCGCGCAGTTTACCGCCATGAAGGTTTTGTCCGCTCGCTTGCTGTTGAGATGAATCGCGCGCGCCGCCAGCTCCTTTCCAGTGCCACTCTCACCGGAGAGCAAAACAGTAGAATCTGTGGGCGCTACTTTGGAAATGAACTGCAACACTTCACGAATAGGCGGACTCTCACCGACCAGATTGTGCTCGATATTGAAGTCGGCGATCAGCCGTTGGTTTTCACTCACCAGCCATTCGAAGTGACGCGCGTTTTCGATAGCGACTGCCGTGATAGCTGAGATGGCGGATACAAGTTGCAAATGATCCTGGTCGAAGGGCGTGTCGAGTTCAGTCGTATCGAGATAGATAACTCCCAGAGAGCGATCCAGCATGATCAGCGGCACGCACATCACTGACGCGGGCTGATCTGCCACCAAACTGTCCGACGACCCGAAGTTGTCGGCCTCCGCCTGGTTTGTGATCAGAATAGACTCCCGGTGCTTTAGTACCCACCTGGTAACCTTGCTGCTGACCTTGATCGAGGTATCCTGGCCGCGCTCACGGTCAAGGCCAAAAACGGAACCAAACACTGGTTCCTCGCCCTCGGCGCCGTGGTCGGTCAGCAGGACTACGCCGCGCTCGGCCGGGACCACTTCGAAAAGCAGATCGAGCAGCGTCTTCTGCAGTTTTTCGAGCCCGCGAATGGCGTTGATGGTAGTGCTGATTTTCATCAGCGCGCTTAGGTCGCGGGCCATCACGTAAAGCGCGTCGTTAAACCGGAACTGCAAAGTAGAGCCGGTGATAACCTGTCCTTCTTCAAAGCGAACTTCGCTCGACGAGTTCATGTCCGCCTCATGGGTTAGAAAAATAAACTGTGAATCGCCGATACGAACGCGGTCGCCGTGTTGAAGTTTGCGGCGTTTTACCGGCACGTCGTTGACGAAAGTGCCGTTGAGGCTTTCCAGATCTTCGATAACGAAGTGCTCCGCCTCTCGTTGAATTTGGGAGTGGCGGCGGGAGACAGAGGCGTCCGCAACGCAAAGCGTAGCCGAAGTTTCGCGGCCGATGACGACAGGCAGGTCTTCAAAGGTAAAGACGTTGCCCTTAAGTCTTCCAGAGATGGCTGTGAGTCGCGGGTTCATCCGAGTGGAGTAGGCTCGTAGTTGGAGCGCCCAAGTGTACGCGCACCTCCGACCAGCGAGCAACTGGCGAGCAATCAGGGGAGGCGCCGTCGCGGTTCGCTATCTAAAAAGATACTCAGTCTATCCCAATGGATAGGAAATCAGCGCCACCTTACTTCAACCTGGCCGCACTTCTTAGTCCGCCCCTCGCTGTTGCCCAGCAATATGACCACTTGAGACGCCTCACGCCGGCCGTCGGCATCGCGGCACGAGAATAGCTTTGAACTGAGACAGCTCTCAAGACCAGTTGTTTGAAAAATGATTGAGCTGCTGCTGGTAGGAAGGTAATCCATCCGGATGTCTTTGCTTACCTGCTAAGTGAGGTCGATCGGATTCGACCAGTGCCCGAGAGGCAAAAGGAGAAGGGATGAAGAGGGAGTTCTTGAAAGGGTTCACGATGTTGGTGCTGATCGTGACGCTGGCACTCGCAACGGCTGCCGTCTCAGCGAATGCCCAGCCAACCGCCAACAGGGTTGTGGCAAATGTTCCATTCGAATTTAGTGTGGGCTACAAAACGCTGCCGGCCGGAGATTACTCAGTGCAGTCAATCGTCAGCTGTGACGGATTACTGATCCAAAGCGCCGACGGAAAGGTCTCGGCTCTTCGCCTGAGCGACACCACTCGCCAGATCAAAGACAAGCCGAAGGCGCGTCTGGTGTTTCACCGCTACGGCGAGCGCTACTTCCTCGCAGAAGTTTGGAATGGCGTAGAGAAGGCCGGTCGGCAACTGACGAAGTCCCAGGAAGAGCGCGCGATTGCAAACGAGCTGATGCTCGCTTCCGCCAGAGAGAATGCTCATGCAACAAAAGACATTTACGAAATTGTCGAAGTAGCAGCAGTACTTCGCTAAACAGTGTCCTCCCCGCGCACGGCTGGAGAGCACCCAAGCTCTCCTACCGACGTTAGAAACCAAAACGGCAACCCAACGCCCCCGGGTTGCCGTTTTGGTTTTCTGAGCAACATCAGTCCAGGTCCAAAGTCCGCTTAGCCGAACAACCCTTAGTTCTGGGTCAGTTTGATGTCCGACAAGCTTTAGCTTGTCGTGGTGCTACGACAAACTGAAGTTTGTCGGACAAGTGGAATTCATCACTCTCCTATCCCGTAGACAGAGTTTTGACTTGGGACCTGGCACTTAGGACTTTTGAATCAGAACCGCCAGCCTACCCCGGCGGTAAATTGAAAGTTGTGCCGGGTTTCCGCGCGCGTCGTGAACGGCACCAGGGTCGGGGCGTTTGTTGTTGGATCGAACGACGGGAAACTGAGCTGGTGACTGCCATAGTGAATCAGTGTGTCGCCGGCGTCAAAGCGAGTCACGATGTGCCTGGAGGGATAGAATTCGAGCACAGCGCCAAGATCAGCCGCAAAGTTTGACTGGCCTTCTCGCCGGCCTGAGATGAAGGCTGAGGAGCCCGTTCCGTTGATAGTGTAAATAGACTTTCCCTGACCGAAATTGACAATGCCGGGTCGGGCCTTCGCGAATATTCCCCACTTCTCAAAACGCTTCCCGGCTTTGATTCCAAAAAGTCCCTGCTTGATGATGCCACTATTGTCCGACAGATTGGCGCCACAGAAACTGCACGAATGTGGAAAAAAATTTCCCTCCGCTTCAAACGCAACGCTGCTATTGAAATTGAAAGTAAACCGGGCTCCTACTCCGGCCTCCGTCCGAGGGCCGTCGAAGTTTGGCTTCGTAAGTGTCGTGAAATGGATACCGACTTCAACCTTCGGAACATCCTCAGACTGTGCCCTTGTTTCGAGTGAGCAACACAAGAGGCATAGCAGGCTGACAAACTTCAATAACCTAATTAAGTGATTGCTTTTGTTCATGATTCTCTCCATGTGATTTGACGTTTAGCTCTCTAACTCCACAACGGCGCAGTTTTTCGGGCATAGCTTCGCCCTGTCCCAAAGCCTGATTTTTCGGCTGCGGGAAAATGGTCCCTGATTGGTTGGGGAAAGTTGTTAGCGCGACTCAGTAAGGTCTACTGTCGACTCGCAGGTTGTCTCCGTTCGTCAGTTGAACGAGAACGCGTTTGGTTTATTTAGGCCAAAGATTTTCAATGCGATCCGCGGCTCCCACCATCACCTTAAAGCGTTTCGGGGGCGCTTGAACGACGTCGGGCTTCCGCGCCTCAGTGCTCTTGCGAAAAGCGCTCGTCTGGGCTGGGTCACGCAATCTAGCAACCTTGTCCTCAAACGCTTTGAATGAATCATTCATTTTGTCTAACTTGCTCTTCTCTTGTTTGCTGACTTCTTGTGTTCCAAAAGGAACGTAGGTTGGATCGTGCAGCATCCAGAGGTTCCAGGATCCGCGGCTGGGAAGGATTGGTTCACTGGAAAGCCATTCGTAGTGTCTGCCCTTCAACGTAAACTCAATCCTTTGGTCCTCGATGATTCCTACTTTCTGAAACTCATATCCCTCCCTGGGAACCAGCGAGAAAATGAAGCGGCCTTGTCCTTCGACGTAACACCAGATCAGAGCGCCGGTGAACTTGGTACCCGGCTTGCCCGCTGCCAGGAGGTTGCCATCGACCAACAACCGGAAATCGATCACGCGTAACGGAACCGCGTCCAGGGTAAAGTCTCGCGGCAAGTTCCTGGGATTGTCGTCCCAAAGATTCGAACGATCGAACGACACTTTAACGAGGTCAACGATCTTCACCCCCGTCTTTTGGTTAACGAGTAAATCGAGCGCAAAGGAATCGCCATCGTCGAGGATTTCGGGCTCGCCGGCTTGCGGCAAGGTTGCTATGCGTGCGGGCTGCACTTTAGAGCCCTCCGCCAGCAGCTTGTTTTCGATTTGAGAGTCAAGCGGAGCGACCGCGATAGTAAATGTTCTTGAAACCGGGACCGCTTCTATCAATAAGTCGTAGCCGAAAACATACTTTCCTGCGGCGTCTGCGAGCACCCGGTGGATCACACGGTTATCATCAACGAAGGCCTGGGCCCTGAATTCTCCCTGCGTTATCAGACTGCCTGACGCAATGCTTGCTGAGCCGCGCGCGCCGCTCCAGGCAGTTTCGCTTTTGAAAGCAACGAACCCACCTTCAGCCAGGGGTACCACCACGTTACGCCTGCCACCCTCCTGCGCCGCGGTGAGCGACCCGAGCGAGAGCAGCAGACCAATGATTATCAAACATTTACCAGTCATCGCTTTTCGTCCTTGTAACCGCCCTTGATGATCGTTAACTTCACCTCGTTCGTTGGCTTGAAATCGACCAAACTGAGCGCCGGATTCGCTCCGGTAACGGCGACACTGTCAGGATCGTTGGGAACCACGGTGCGTTCCGGTGAAGTCGCACCTGACCCTGACCTGCGCCCTTTCTTCTCTATGTAGACGACGCGAGTGAGGACTCTTTCCTGAATCACCGGGACCCGAACGGTGCTGGTCTTTTCCAATACGACTGGAGTTGACGCAATAACGTTCACCTGCTCCCGTCCCAGAAGAACTAAGAAGAAGACTCCGAACACAAGCATTAGCGCCAGCGCCGCAGGCACTGGTATGCGTACAGAAGTAGTAGCCAGCGTTTTTAGCGCCAACCATATTTGCGAGCTGAGGGAGGTAGCAGCCAGGGCGGGCTGTCGGCCGGCGCTTTCCACCTGCGCATCTGCACTCGCCTGAAGTTTGGCGTGCAGCCTCGTACGATACCCAGGCCAAAACTCTTCGCCGGGCACTGCTGCTCGCAACGCCTGGTTCGTAACGCGCAGCGTGCTTCTGAGCGACGCATACTCTTCGTAGCAGCCGGGACAGTCGATTAACTCGGCCTGTAGTTGTTCGGCTGTCACCGGGTTTATTTCACCGAGAGCAAGGTCGATGAGACTACTTCTGGTCAATTTACAGTTATGCATTTTATTGCTCACCTTAAGATTCCTGCGGCAGCACAGGACATATAGTTTTCGGGTTCTTCGTTAACTCCTAACTTCTTGCGAAGTTTCGCGATCGTGCGGGACACAGACTTCTTCACGGTTCCCGGGGAACAACCGATCTCTTTCGCTATTTCCTCGTAAGTCATGCCCTCCTGATGTTTCAAGAGGAAGATCAGTCTTTGTTGTGGTGTTACGGCCGCTAATGCCTGCATTACTTTTTCGACCACCAGATGATTCTGCAAAGTAGATTCCAACCCACGCGCCTGCCCGGCCGCTTCATTCCTACTCGCAAAATCCTCGTTTGAGACACTCTCGGAGGTTTGGCTAAGCCAGCGATTCGACTTCGCCCGTCGATGATTCAGGAAACAATTGATCGTGATCTGGCGCAGCCAGGTGTAAAAGCTCGATTCAAATCGGAAGCTCGTCAGCGCCGCGTAAGCTTTGAGCCAGACCTCCTGAGACAGATCCTCGGCGTCCTGGCGCTCGCGTGAATAGTACAGCGCCAGCGAAAAGATTCGCCGCTCATAGTCCTGGGCGAGCAGACAGAAAGCGTCCTTATCGCCGGCCTGGGCCTGCCTGACTAATTCGTCTTCACTGCTCAATCCGGGTTTACCTCGAGGGTACGAAAACGCGTTCTAACGCTTCAATAGACACGGGACCGGGGTATTTGGTTGGCACAGAGCGCGCCCTTACAAGTAATCGTCAATGCTTCGGGTGGGCCGGACGTCTAGTTTCCTTTGACGCAACTCTTCACGCTTTTTCAGTGCGGGAGCAATGATGGCTGGCTCCAGGGCCAACAGTAGCTTATCGAGTTGATCATACTCTAATGGGTCCATGACCCAATCGTATTTCCCAAGAAGGTCCCTGAACATAGCAAACGGCTCCTCCCCCTTCTGAATGATTGGGGCAAACGGAATCATGAAATTCGGTACGATTGCCTGGAGTTCAAGAGGAACGGACCGGGGACTGGTGAGATCTGCGATCACAAACAAACTTATGCCTGCGAGAACTGTTACCGTTTCGGTAAGGTCACGATTTTGGGGCGTCGCGAAATCGAAGACAATGGGAGCGAAGCCCAAAGACTTTAGCTTTTCGCGTAATGCATCCAAAATCAGTTTACGTTCCGAGCCAAATCGGCCCAACAACAAGACGTTCGTTTTTGCTCCGATTTCTATGATGCTTCCAATATTGAGATGACCGGTCAGCAGGAGGTCAGCGAAAACCGCAACGCGGAGATCATCGAACTGAAGTCCCTTCGCCCTTATTCCACTCTGACGCGCGGGGTTACCTTTGAGACCCCAAATCGAAGCGCCATAGACTTCAACGTCCACCATCGTGCAATCTGCGACGTTCGCGCCAGTAAGGTTTGCACCCGCCAGAGATGAGTCCCAGATCTGCGCTCCGGTTAAATCTGCTTCAATCAACCGGGCGCCGGTCAGATCTGAACCTGCGACAATGCGTGAGGGATAATTGAAACGCGCGTCACCTTCGATCCGCGCGCCATATAGGCTTGCTCCTTGAAGATTTGCATAACACAGCTTTGTGTCAGCCAGTTTGCTCTCGTTCAGTTGTGCTCCCTCACAATCGGCGCCAGTCAGATCAGCCTGGTGAAACCAGGCCCCGGAGAGGTTGGCTCCGCGTAGGTTTGCACCCCTCAAATCTGCCCCGAGAAATAGTGCCGAGCCAAGAAAAAGATTTGAAAGGTTCGCGCCTGATAGGTCGGCTCCCCACAGGGCCTCTTCATAGATATCGCACTGTGGGTAGTTAGGATGACTCACGCGCGAACGGTTCCACGCATCAATACCGGCTTCCACAATCAGTTTGACAAGAGCATCATCTGCCATCGCAGTTCCTGTTCTCTGACGAGTAGAACCTCTTAGGCTACTACGGCACGATCTTCCAGTTGTTCGAAGGCTCGACAGGGATTGTTTTGTGGCGCTCGACCCAGTCGATAATCAACTCGCGGATCTCCACGCTCGATCGATAGACTACGGGCGCGCCTTTATACATCGTGTACCCACCACCGCCATTCACACGATAGTTGTTGGTTGCTAGCCGAACCTTCTGAGTCGGCGTCAGCGCTTTGCCCTGAAATTGAAGATTTTCAATTCGCTCGCCGAAGGGCTTCGAAATATTAAGCGTGTAGGTCACGCCCTCAGCGATGTCGAAGTTGTACGCAGGAATCTTTTCGTCGACGAGTTCGGCTGGGGTTTTGCCCGCTTCGTAGGCGCGAAAGTACTTTGCCGAATGTTCCAGTGCATCCTTCAACTGCTGACCCGTGACTTCCAAAACTACCAGCGTGTTTTCATAAACGTAGAGTCCGGCAATATCGCGCACCGTGACCGGTCCACGGGCAATTCGCGCTTCCGGATTGAAGACCGCCGCCATCGACACGTCCGCCTTGCCGGCTTCGAGTTGCACCTGCTGAATCAAATCAAGAATAGCCGTATCGTGAAAGCGGGCCTCGGTGGCAGTTAACTCCGCCTCAGACTCGCCTATAGCACGCGACAGCCACGTTTGCGTTTCGCGGTCATAGGGCTCGCCCAGTTTTAAGATGTCCGGATCGGGCACCACTCGATCGTCGACGGGAATATTGCGGGCCGCGCGCGCGAACACCCGCCAACCTGTTCCCGGGTTTTCTAAATACAGATCGATGCGCGCCAGATGTCGTCCCCAGTAGTTCGCCTGAATCAGTTGTACTCCGTTGATGACGACTGACGGCACGTCGCGATGGGTATGGCCCATGAAGATAAGATCGACACCCGGCACCTGCTTCGCAATCGCAACGGCACGATTTTCATTCGCGACTTGTCCGGGATTGATCTCGCCCGTGCGCAAATCCTCCTCCAGGCCCATGTGCATTGCAATCACTACTACGTCAGCGCGCTCTCTCCGGCGCAGAATCGGAACCCACTTGCTCGCTTCGCTTACGGGCTCGCGAAATTCCAGTCCCGCATAATTTGGAGCGTTTTCCCAGTTTGGTATTCCCGGCGTGGTAAGTCCCAGAACTGCAATGCGCACGCCTGCGAGCTCCTTGATGATGTATGGCGTGTAGTGAGTTTGATTTGTTCCTTTGTTGTAAGTGTTTGCCGACAGCCAGGGAAACTTTGCTTCGCGTCGGGCTTTTTCGAGCACCGGCAACCCAAAGTTGTATTCATGGTTGCCGACCGCCATGGCATCGTAGCCCAGGGCATTCATTCCCAGCATCATTGGATCCGGCGGCGTATTGTTTTTCTTGTTGTGGTAGTACTCGAGCGGCGTCCCCTGAATCGTATCGCCCGAATCGATCAGAAGAACGTTTTTGTTTTCGTTGCGTACTTGCCTGACCAGGCTTGCGATTTTTGCCAACCCGCGATTGTCAGCCTTGCCGGTGTAGTAATCGATCGGAAACAGGTTGCCGTGTTGATCCGTCGTGCCGAGTACGACGATATGAACGCGCTTTAATAATTGTCGTTGACTGCGAACCGAAACGGGCAGAACCCCGAGCAGCACTGACGAAACGACAAGCAAAGCGGCGATGAAAGATTGTTTAATGACCTTCATAAATATGGGCAATGGGTTGACGTTACCGTATTCGACTGAGTACTGGGTCAGTTTGATGTCCGACAAGCTTTAGTTTGTCGTGGTGCTACGACAAACTGAAGTTTGTCGGACATTTTTCATCAAATCGCTTGAATATATCTCATTCGACTATCTCGCTTCGTTCACAAATACCTCGGCCGCTGGCATACCTTTAACCTGTACCTCATGAATCTTCTTATAGTTCGCACGAATTAACGCCAGCTTGTCCTGGTTTTCGAAATACGTTCGGCCGCGTTGCACGATGAAGTAAGCCTTCCCCGGAATTTTTGTAACGTCGAAGTCCGGAAGCGACATCGCTTTTGAATTAAGATCTACGCGCCCAAACTTCTCCAGGTAATACTTAGTGGCGGCAGGCGTCTCGTGCGCAATGGTCGCGCCCGGCGGCGCGGTGTCACAGACAAACTTGATCGCCTCGCGCAAGCCATCGTCGTAAAACTCATCATGCGGAAAAAAGTAGCCTACTTTGTTTGCGCCCAGGGCATTCGTGTAAAGCGCATAGTGCGGCCCGGCGGAATAAGCGATCCAGGTTGGCGCGCCAACAAAGATTGCAACCACCAAAGCCGTTACCAGCGCCTGGCTTCGCCGCCAGCCATTTAGGCGTCTACTCAAGAACCGGATCAACTCCATCACCCCAACCGCGGCCAGCATGTAGACGAAAGGCATCAGTGAGAGAGTGTAGCGCAACCATTTTGCTCCGAAGAATGAATATGGAACGAGCCAAAACAGAAACATGAAGAGGACGAAGCCGTGGCCCGGATGCAACCGGCGTTTGAGCGACGCAGCAAATCCAATTACGAAAGACAACAACACCAGCAATGGGATTTTGATCGCCATAAACACCAGATAGAAATACATCGGCGTACCCCAGAAAGGCGTGCGCGACACATTGTTCTTATAAAGATGATCGGCGAAGAGATAACCGGTATGAACCAGCAGCTTTTCTCCCATGTAAGAATTGAGGTAGGTCCAAACGTGCGGCAATAGCACCGGGGGGTTCGCAATTACGAAGGCGACCAGGATAACGAGAAAGAAATAGCCCGGAGCTTTGCCGGCAGGCTCGCCAGGTTCGCGTTTACGAGCGCGAAAGTAGTGATGATAAAGCGCGTTCAGACCAAAGTAATGGGGAAAATACTTCGATGCCAACATGAGTCCGAATGAAATTCCGCTTAACACATAATTTCGTTTAACGATGGGAATGTTTCTGGTGTCTGTCTGTTTGGCCCGCAAATAAAAGTAGCACGCGAAGAGCATGAAGAAGACCATCAAGGTGTCTTCTTTGCCAATCCGGTTGTAGGTGATCGCATTTATACCGACGGCCCAAAGTACTGCGGCTATTAATCCGGTCCAACGATCGAAGAACGCCGCGGTCAAAAGAAATAGCGGAATTACGGTTAAAGCTCCGAAGATGGCATTGGGAAGACGAAGGGCAAATTCGTCACTCAGCATGTCTGGACCGCCGCCCTGTCCGGCGCGCGTCATCGAAACGTACATCAGCGCCTTCATCAGCATCGGATGCTCGGCGTTGGCGGAGATGTCGCCCTGGCTATAAGCCTGCACCGCTTCAACCTTGTTCACTTCGTCTTCCGCAAATCCGATCGCGCCGAGGCGACTGACCCGGAAGCCGAGTCCGATGACTACAAGCACCGCAAGCGCACCGGCTACGGCCCAGGTTTGCAAGTTTCCAAATCTCTGCGCCGGCCTGTAATTGCCGGGCCGTGGTTGAACCGTTTCCTCTCCGGCCTCGGCGGCCGGGCCGGAGTTCCTGGTTGGATCCAAAATGGACCTATCCCTTATGCAAAAGTCGCCAATCGTAGTTCCAAGCTATCACAGGTGTTTTCGCGGCTCACGTCCGGCCCATTGGTAGCTTTCAGCAAAATGCCTTATCGTAATGAACCGCATGGACAATCTCGTCGTTTCCAACATTCGCCAGCGACCAATTCGCACCCTCGTTAGCGTGGCCGGAGTGGCGCTGGGCGTTTGCCTGGTCATGCTTTTCACCGGGCTGGCTCGCGGCATGTCAAACGACTTGCAGCGACGGGCCTCCAATCTGCGCGCTGAGATTATCTTCACGCGACCGGGAGCGATGATGCTGACGGGTTCCAGCGCCAACCTTAGCACCAAGTACGTCGAAAGTTTGAAACAAATCGAGGGCGTTGCTGAAGCGTTGCCGGTTATCAGATACGTTTCTCAGGGCGGCAAGGGGTTTGGATTTGAACAGATCGAAGGTGTCGAGTGGGAACCATTCGCGCGGGTCAACGATCTGACAATTGAGTCGGGCCGGCCGCCACAGGCAGTCGATGAAATTGTTATTGATGAAGTTAAGGCCCGAAATAACAAACTGCGAATTGGCGACTCGATAAAAGTCCTAGGGGACAAGCCATATCGGATTGTGGGCATTTACTCACCCGAGTCAGGGGCGCGCGTGAAAATGACTTTGGCAGCAATGCAGGAGGCGTTGGAGTCGCCCGGAAAAGCCACCTACATTCTGGTTAAACTTCGCAACCCAAAACAGGAAATTGAAGTCGCAAATCGAATCAACTCCACCCTGCCCGGTAACAAAGTTCAACTTACTCGCGACATATTTTCCAGTCTCGAAAAATCCATTCCCTACCTCGGTGTCTTCTTACGAATACTGGTGGGACTGGCGGCAATAGTTAGCGCTGTGGTGGTAATGCTGGCGATGTATACGACCATCACCGAGCGCACTCGTGAGATTGGCATCCTGAAAGCGATGGGCGCCTCGCGCCGCTACATCGTCTTCATCATTGAATCTGAAGCACTGGTGATCAGTGTGGTGGGGCTGGTCGCCGGTTTTATATTCTCGTTTGCTATCGGCTACGCAATTCACCAGATCTATGGACTCTTTTTCGAGTACAGTTGGAGTTGGGGCCTGACAGCAGCGGCCATCGGCATTCTTGGTGGAGCTTTCGGTGCGCTGTATCCTGCCTGGCGGGCTTCAAACCTCGATGCCGTCAGCGCCCTCGCCTACGAATAGTCTCTCATCAACAGTTAAACGATTTGCTGGGACCGCGGGCGCCCCGCCCGTAGTGGGCGCGCAGCGCGAACAGAAACTTACTCTTATCAGTCTTTTTGGAAACGAACTGCGGGCGGGACGCCCGCGGTCCCAGCAAATCGCTTGAGTGATCAGGACCTGGTGGTTACGGCTGGTTCTACCTTCCCGACTTTATTCAGGTTCCGCAGCGACAATCCGCGCCGCACCATAAGGGCTACGCCAACTGCGGTCCAGAAAAGGTCTCGCCCTTTCCGCACAATGGCCAAAGTTGTGCCGATTGCCGAACTGAATCCAAGCGCCTTGGCAAGCATGCCGGTGCCGGCTTCATCGACGCCCAGCCGGAAAGGTATAAACTTGAAAGCCACGTTTATTATGCGATTGACCGATTCGAGTATGAATGCGGTCAACAGAGTCGGGGCGACGACCTCGCTAATGAACGAGAGCGTAACGTAAATCTCAGCGATACCCGCCAGGTGAAAACAAACTTCCAGCAGAAAGATTGGGATCAGCCGGTTACTGTTCCTGGAATAGAACCCATAAATACGATCTTCAAGACTTCGCCCGCGCGGAATTCCCTTCGCCTGCATCCAGCCCTGCGCTATTCCGCGACCACTCAGAAACGACATCGGACCACTGAGGAACTTCCATCGTCTGCGAATGATGAAATAGCCGAGCGGTGCGATCACGAGTGTGACAATCAGAGCGCCGATGCTGGCATAACGCAATGGCTTTGGCAGTGAGAAGCTGAGCAGCAGTGCGGTGGTGCCCGAAAAAATCAAGAGAACGACGGAAAGGCTGTAGAAGATATTTTCTAGCGCGAGCGCTGCCAGACTCGCCATTAGTGGCACGCGATCGGTAACGAACGCGGCTTTTGAAGGTTCGCTAACCGCGGCGCTGGCCAGCGGGACGATGTTGCCAAGCGCATCGCCCATTAGCCGGGCAGCAAACGCATCGCGAAAGCGCAGACTATAGGGAGCCTCAAAACACCGCGTCCAGGCAAACGACCGCGCAATTTGGCGCACGGCGGAAATAGCGAGGATTAGCAGGAAGCCGAAGCCCAGACGCTGAATGCCGGACCAAATCTGAGAAACGCCGGCCTTCCTAACAAAATAGGCGAACAGCAGCAGCCCGAGCACCGCAAAGAGAATCCCGAAACGCGCCAGTTTTCGATTTCTGGACTTGTTTGAGTCGCCAATCACGGCAACTGTTTGGGCCTCCTCGGTCTGATCCGGGGTTGCCGTCGGGGTCGATGGTCCTTTTTCCAAGTAGTTCAGGTCCTCTGCATAACTGTGAAATACAAACTAACCTATCACAGGCCCAAATGGTTGCGGCAATCCGTCCCCGCCTCTCTATCCCTTCAGGTTTTAAACCCCGGGCCTGGCTGGTCCATTTCTCGTACAAGATTCAACTATTTTCCGCCTCAAAGCGTCTAACTACCCGTGCGGCAGGACGAGGCTTCAAAAAAGTTATTGGCATAAGAAAGCGTTGCCTGTAATCTCATATTTGCCCTCGGACAACCAGTCCGAACTCAACTCGATGGTTTGCTAGTCCGCCTCATTTTTTACCTTTTTGCCCCTCAACTCGGTCTCGTCGCGAACGTTCTTATAACGGGCCGAAGCCTCAAAGGGGATTCAAGTGAAGTTTCCGACCGTCATTTATCTAGTGCTTTTAGTTGTCGCTGGGTTTATCCCCGTGTTCGGCAAGACGCCAAACGCGCGGGTCACGCCAGCAGTTGCAGCCGAGGATACGTTCAACCTTGCTGACTTCGGCGCTTTGGGCAACGGTACAACCGACGATGGCCCAGCCTTACAAACTGCACTCAATGCAATTGCAGCTGCCGGTGGTGGGACCCTGTTTGTGCCGGCGGGTCGCTACGCCATCGCCACGCCGGTGCAGAAAGATTTCAGCGGCCTCGGCGCTTCGCTGACGATTCTGGGAGTGGAGTCTTTGACTCCTGTTCCCCCACCCAATTCGCCCGGGAATGTTTTGACCAGGGGCCTTGATCTGACCTCTGAGTTTGCCCCGCGCACCGGCACCCAGGGTATCGCGATTCAGATTACTGGTCTGCAAAGTTTCCTGATCAAAGACATTACCTTTATTGGCCAGCCCGACGTAAACACAGACGCTGTGGTGACGCTGGCTCTTAGCGACATATCAGAGGCGACCATCCAGCACTGCGAGTTCTATGGTTTAAGCAGCATAGTACAAGGTGGCTCAATTGTTTTGGCAGTGAGAAGCCACCTTAACGTCGAGCAAAGCGTATTTTTGGGGAGTACGGGCAACAGCGGCTACAACACCCCCGTTATCCAAAATATCGAATGGAAAGGTCTGAGGATCATTGACGTTGTTTTTGCGGACTATGGCCAGCGCGCCGAGTTGTGGGGAAAACTTGGTTTGGCCGCACCCTATTCCTGGGTGAACATCGGCAACGCTGCAACCCCGGAGAGTAGTTCGCCACGGCGCGAAGCCATTATCCAGAATGTCTTCCTCGATGAAGGTGGCCTTTTTGGACTCTCGAGCACTCCGAACTTACCAAACTCCCCACCCATTGATCTGTTTTACGTCGCCGGATTGTATATGAACGTCTCCAATCTCGCCGCTTCCGGAAATTATCTCCGCGGTCCACGAGGGGCAATGATTTTGAATTCGCATTACGGCTGGAGCCATAACGCCGATGCCGCCATCAACCTTTTCACTGTCGGTAATGCGATCCTCGACCAGGTGGAATGTGTGGAAAACGCTAATCGCATTCGCGCTGACGCGGCTACGGGGAAGCTTACTGTTATCAACTCTCTCTACACATTTCTTGACTCGGAGTCGCCGGCAACTCGTGTTATCAGTACTGACACGCCGGAAGAAGATCCGGTGCAATATGTGCGTCAACAATTCAACCTGACGCTTGGACACAATCCTGATGCGGCAGCTCACTTCTACTGGTCGGACCGCTTGCTGCAGTGTAACGATAATGCCGGGTGCCTCAATGCGGAACGGGCAGCGCTTAGCACTTACCTCAGCACTGCGCCCGCGACTGTTTTTTCCATCTCGGGAACGGTTACTAACGAAAGCGGGGCCGGATTGGCGGGAGTTACTGTCACCTTAAGCGGTTCCCAGACTGTGGCCACTCAAACTGATCAGAACGGCCAATATCTTTTTGACAAGCTACCAACCAGCGGCGTGTACACAGTGACCCCAAGCCGGGTCAATTACACTTTCAACGCCCCGAGCGAAACGATCACCACACCCGGGAGCAACCAGGTTGCGAATTTCGCAGCCGTTCTGAACACTTACACGCTCAGCGGACGCGTAACGACAGGCGGAGTTGCAATGGGTGGCGTGACGGTTTCCCTGAGCGGCTCAGAGTCTGACACCGTCACCACCGGGGTGGATGGCAACTGGTCGTTCAGCGTAAAAGCTGAAGGCAGCTATACGCTTACTCCCTCGCGGACTCATTACAGATTCTCCCCCTCACAACAGAGCTTTGGGAATTTGGGCGCCAGTCAGACATTCGATTTTTCAGCGACGTTGAACCGTCACACGATTAGCGGCCGGGTGAGTAAAGCGGAAGGGAGTGGATTTGCCGGAGTGGCGATAACTCTCTCAGGCACCCAAACCGCAACCAGCACCAGCGACTCATCAGGAAATTACTCTTTCCCGAACCTGCCGGCCGGCGGCAACTACTCCATTACGGCCGCATTCCCCAACTATTCGTTTCTGCCCGCCAGCGCAAACTTCAACGATCTCAGTTCAGATCGAACGCAGAACTTCAGCGGTAATCTCCTGAATTACACGCTTAGCGGACGGGTTATTACAAATGGCATTGGTTTGGCTGGAGCAACAGTTAATTTGAGCGGCTCACAGTCCGGCTCGACCACCACGGGAACGAGCGGCGACTATTCTTTCACTGTGCCGGCAGAAGGTAGCTATACCCTAACGCCTGCCAAGCCGAGTTATCTTTTTACGCCCGGAAGCGCAACCTTCAATATTCTGAGCAGCAATCAGAGCGCTGATTTTCAAGCCAACATGCCCACGGTGCTGGAGTTTAGTGCCAAGAGCTACAACGTTTCGGAAAACGCCATAAGAATCATTGTGGCAGTTACGCGAACCGGGGATACGTCGAAGTCCGCTGAGGTTGTATATTCAGCCGATGACGGCTCGGCGCAACAACGCAACGACGTTAGTCCGATAGTCGGCAGACTCGACTTTGAGCCTGGTCAGACGAGCAAGAGCTTCATTGTCTTCATCACGGATGACTCATACGTTGAAGGCGACGAAAACCTTAAGCTGCTGTTGCGTGATGTGGTTGGGGGCACTCTGGGTGATAAGAGCAGTGCGGTGCTCACCATCATCGATAACGATAACAGTCTGACGGAGCCAAATCCGATTGACGAAGCACACTTCTTTGTTCGCCAGCACTACCGCGACTTTCTTAACCGCCCCGCCGATGATGAAGGACTTGCCTTCTGGTCGAATCAGATCTTGAGCTGCGGCACTGACGCCGCCTGTATTGCCGATCGCCGCATTAATGTTTCCGCGGCCTTTTTCCTTTCCATTGAATTCCAGGAGACAGGCTTTCTGGTTTACCGGCTTTACCGGAGTTCATTTGGACATGCGCCAGAGCACGTCAATGAATTTTTGCTGGACACGCAAACGGTGGGACAAGGTGTAGTAGTAAACGCTCCCGGCTGGCAGGAGTTGCTTGAGGCCAACAAGGTCGCCTTCATCGAGGACTTCGTGTCGCGTGCCCAGTTCAGTTTGCGTTACCCGCTGGCACTGTCGCCGGCGGAATTCGTAAACCAGTTGGATGCCAGCGCTGGTGGTGCGCTCCTGGCAGACGAGAAAACAGCAGCAATCGCGGAATTCGCGGGCGCTGCAACGAGCGAGAACATGGGGGCGCGAGCGCGTGTGTTGCGGCGTGTGGCTGAGAGCCCGTCCTTCACGCAACGCGAACGGAACCCGGCTTTTGTCTTGCAGCAATATTTTGGTTACTTGCAACGCAATCCTGACGAAACGCCCGATAATAGTCTTGACGGTTACAACTTCTGGCTGCAAAAGCTCAACGAGTTTGATGGGGACTACCGCCGCGCTGATATGGTCAAGTCGTTTCTGATTTCTACAGAATATCGCGCGCGCTTTGGCAAACCTTAAGTCGGCATAGGGCAATTGGTAAACGGAAGCCTTAGTTTCAAGTTACGGACTGAAGGCTTTGTTTTCGTCCGACCGCTCACTGCTCAATGCCCCCAACCCAACGCTTTCTTCCTTCCGCTTCCCGCCTCGCTTTGCGTTTTTACTTTTGCCTTGATTATGATGCTTGCGTTCAATCCACACACAATGAATCAGGT
>Ga0207689_10001499_pt1 | contig 22298 bp, 19 predicted proteins | sample KBSMisM52_FD_184312 | JGI IMG/M metagenome (GOLD analysis project Ga0207689, IMG submission 184312) | Miscanthus rhizosphere microbial communities from Kellogg Biological Station, Michigan, USA - KBS Miscanthus M5-2 (SPAdes) (version 2) | ecosystem: Host-associated > Plants > Roots >... | reverse complement strand
GTTTTATTTTCGGTTATTCCCGAAGACGACCGCTGTATACACGCATGCAAAGTGTAGAATTATACTATGATAAAGACAAACCGGCCCGCTTTATACCAAAACAGGGTAACAATTATACAGCAGCACTTATTCTTACTGCTATTATGGCTGTTGCTTTTCTTGTATTATGTTATTTTTTGGTTGATTTTTTAAGAAATCAGGGACGGTAAAATGAAATTCGAATTCTTTCTCATACTTTTTTTATAAAAGATAAGGAAAGACAAACTGACCGCGTATTCTTGCCGAACAGTACAGTATTGCCATTTAGTTATAACTCAATAACTTTCTTGTTTCTGTTCTATTACATTCTTCATTATAATTTATTTACTGACAAGAATAAATCAATCTTTATGCAAATAAAACCGATTCTTTACCGATTCTTATTTGTCGTCGCTTTTTTGAATGGGATTATACATGCGCAATCTGTGGCACAATTTGTAAAAGTAATTGTAGCCCCTGATCATACCGATTGGACTTATAAAACAGGAGAACCGGTGAATTTCAAAATCACTGTATTAAAAGACGGTAATCCGCTGAAAAATATTTCTGTAAAATACCAGGTAGGGCCCGAAAAAATGGAACCGGTAAAAAAAGATTCAGTTGTTCTGGCTAATGGGGTCTTCGCTGTTCCTGCTGTTACATTAAAGAGTCCCGGCTTTGTGCAATGTATTGCTACCGCCAACTTCGATGGAAAGGAATACAGGGGTATTGGGGCAGCCGGATTTGAACCCCTGGCTATACAACCGACGGTAGCAAACCCGGCTGACTTTTTACAATTCTGGGACAGTGCAAAAGCTGATCTTGCTAAAATTCCACTGGATGCACGTATGACTCTCTTACCAGATCGTTGCACAGAAAATGTAAATGTATACCATGTCAATATTCAGAATTACCGGTCAGGCGCACGTCTTTATGGTATCCTTTGTATGCCTAAGAAAGAAGGAAAGTATCCGGCTTTACTTCGGGTACCCGGCGCCGGTATACGACCATACAGAGGAGATGTAGCGAACGCCGAAAAAGGAATTATAACATTAGAAATCGGTATTCATGGTATTCCGGTAAACTTAGATGAATCCGTGTATACCAGCCTGGGGGCCGGGGCACTGACCAATTATCCTGCTATCAACCTCGACAATAAAGACCGCTATTATTACAAGAGAGTGTATATGGGATGTGTGCGGGCCAATGATTTCCTGTGTAGCCTGCCACAGTTTGATGGCATAAACCTTGCTGTTACAGGTGGTAGCCAGGGAGGTGCTTTATCTATTGTTACAGCTGCACTAGATTCGAGAGTGAAGTGGCTTGGCGCATTCTACCCGGCTTTAAGCGATGTAACCGGCTACCTGCATGGACGTGCAGGCGGATGGCCCCACTTGTTTAATAAAGACAATATTGTTTTTAATAACTCAAAAGAAAAAATAGAAACCTGCAGTTACTATGATGTTGTAAATTTTGCACGCCAGCTAAAAGTGCCTGGTATTTATAGTTGGGGATATAATGATGAAACCTGTCCGCCTACTTCCATGTATGCTGCATACAATGTAATTACGGCAACAAAGTCATTGTATCTTGCATTGGAGACAGGGCATTGGACATACCCGGAGCAGGATCAGAAGGTGACGGCATGGTTGGTTGAAAAATTAAAAGCCGCGGGTGTGAAATGAGAAATTAATATTCTATTTTTTTCTTTTCGCCAATCTCGGGAAAATTTGTTGCAGCGAAATAAATAAAAAAATTAGTCGGCCCGTTTAATAAAAGTTATATTTAGTAGCTCGTTACCCCCTGTTAACAATCTCAACCCGCCCTCTATTTTTTAATTATTAAAATAAAAATCAATGAAGCAGTTCAGATTTACCGGCATGCTATTTTGCGCAGCCATGGTATTCTTTTTAACTTCCTGCGGAGGTAATGGAAGCGAAGAAAAAGCAAGCAAAGACTCCGCCGCCGCTGCAACCGACACTGCCGCTACTACCAGCACTGTGGCAGCCCCTGTGAATACAATTATCACTACCCCGGAAAATATGGTGTTAGTAACACATAAGGTGGCCAATTTTGCAAAATGGCTTGTGGCGTATGAAGAACATGATTCAGCAAGGTTAGCGAGTGGCTTGCATAAGTATGTAATCGGTCGCGGCCTGAAGGATTCAAATATGGTACTGATAGCTATGAAGGCCGATGATATAGCCAAGGCAAAAGCTTTCGCCAAAGATCCGGGCCTGAAAAAGGCGATGCAAAAAGGTGGAGTAACCGGTGCTCCGATGATTTCTTTTCTTACGTCTACCTGGCAGGATACAGTTACACTCAGTCCCGGCACGCTCCGGTCCAGGACCACATTTACTGTCAAGGATTTTGATGCCTGGGTAAAATCATTTGAAGAAGGTAAGCAGGAACGAATGGACAATGGTATAACTGACAGGGTAATTGGCCATGATGTTGATGACAATAAAAAAGTATCACTTGTTACTGCAGTGTCGGATACAGCCAAAGCGTTTGCTTATTATAAATCAGACGCACTGAAAAAAAGAAGGGCAGCAGGCGGTGTAGTAGGCGAACCCTCCCGTTTTTTATTCACGATTGTAAAGCGCTACTGACATAAAAAGATTACCGGTAAATAAAAAGATGAGGTGTTCGCCTCATCTTTTTTTATGCATCAATATGAAAGGCAGACTTACAGAATAGAAATAGTAATGAACGAACGGTTGCTGTTAATTCTTTCTGGCTAATGCAAACCTGATGTTGTGTGGCAGTAATAACTCTGCAAAAAGCAATTGATTTTGGATACTTGCTGAAACCCAATCTTCCAGTTCACGAAATTCCCGGGTGGAAAGTTGTCCAATGATATAACCTGCAATCAGGTAACCGATGCGTTGAATAGTTAATTCCCGGCATTCTTTTACGGAATGATATCCCTCCATATGTGAAACTACTAAGGTTGAAAAATTTAAACGGGTTTTTACAGGGAGACTATATCTTCAAGGAAGGAATGCGCTCAAGATAAAAAACAAGATTGACATTAAAGAATCTGTAGTGAAATATTTTGAAAATCCTGTGGGATTTATAACGTTGATCTGTATCCGATTTTAACCGGAAAGGATTTCAAAACCCGGTACTTTTTTATCCGAAATAGTTGTCTTTCTATTGATTATACCGGGAATCAACAAACACCGGACTTGCGGCAAAACTTATTATTGGGCGGGATGGGATAAAATAATTACCCGGTTCACTGCTGATTTAACCCGCTCGCAGAATAATGCCGGGTCCGGCAGTTTTTTTTCTTTGTAGAATCTCGCGAAGTTCAATTTGATTTTATACAATTGTTCACCAACCATGCCACTGATAACAAACGCCGGCTTATAAACTGCCTGAGAGTGCAATTTAATTTCAATAACGACTTTACGTATACCGGGAAATTTTTCCGAAAATTCTTTTTCAATGTCACTTAGTATCCGGAGATACTCTGATTTTTGGAATTGCGGGGACAGGACAAAATTCAACTGCATGCTTTAAGATACAAAACAAAACGAAAACCGGAATGGTGAATTTACTTCGTAATAAAAACTTCATATTGCCACGCTGGTAAAAATTTTCCTTGTATAATATTTAACAAACTATGGCCTGTGTATGACCCCTGCCTCTTTCCATTTCAACCAGGTACTGCAACCGGATGCCAGCTATGCCCAGGCAAGATCCCGGGCATTCTTTTAATTTTTGTTGCAGAAACGAAGCGTTTCATACAAGATGTTACATTTGATAAGGATTTGTAATTGCTAAAGCCATCGAATATGAAAGTTAAATTCTACGGAGTCCGTGGATCGCTTCCTGTTTCCGGCAAAGAATTTCAGCGTTATGGCGGCAATACAACCTGTTTATGCATTATCCGGGAAATAGCGAACCGCATCGCCATCATTGATGCCGGTACCGGCATACGAAAGTTAGGAAAGGAGCTTGTAGCCCGGGGCTACAAACAGGATATAATTAATATTTCCTTTACGCATTTCCACATGGACCATATACAGGGTTTCCCTTTTTTTGCCCCCGCTTATGACCCCAACCAGAAAATCGGGATACATGTGATGGGGAAAGAACGAAGAGTAAAAAATCTGAAAGAAATATTTTCCACACAGATGCAGAAAGAATACTTCCCGGTTCAATTGGAAGCGATGGGAGCGCAGTTTGAATTTCTGAGCCTGGGAGATGAGGAAACTTTTTACGGCGCCCGTGTCAGTGCCGCGCCACAATTTCACAAATTTCCGGGCGGCTCATATGGGTTACGAATTGAGGATGCGTCTGGTTCACTGGTTATATGTACAGACGTGGAGCATATAAACGGGATTGATGAAGGCATTATAAAACTGGCAGAGAAAGCGGATTTGTTAATACACGATGGCCAATACACGGAAGAAGAATACAAAAAATACAAAGGCTGGGGCCATAGCACGTGGAAGCAGGCCGTTGATGTAGCCATACGGGCCGGGGTAAAAAAGCTGGTTATTACTCATCACGACCCCGACCATGACGACGATTTTCTGGACCGTATGGAAGAGGCGAGTAAAAAAGAATTTCCTGATTGCCAGTTTGCCAAAGAAGGAATGGAAGTGGCGGTTTGACAAATAAAAGTGGGGCAATGCCCGCCTGGCTTTTTACATGCGGGAATGAAATTTGCAACTACAGGATATGGCAAACACGTATTTAAACCTGCCCCTGCGGCAACTATATGCCGAACTGGCAAATGAACATGATAAGTTTCTCAAGAGTCTGAAGTATGCACAATCCAAAGAGATAAGAAAACAGATCGCGGATAACGTGCGTGCAATACTTGAAGCGCTGAATAAAAAACTGGGCACTTTTCCCCATATCAGCGAATTAAAGCCTGGTTAATTGTGCCAGAATATCATCTAGTGTAGTGAATTTTTTCTTAGCTGCCTTTTCCCTATAATCCCTTTTATTTTTTTACGGTTGTTTTCCGTGCTGATTTTCTTGTTGCTTTCACCGGCAATCTTTTCGCTGGCTTTTTTCTTGCAGCGGGTTTATTTTTCTTTTTTAAGTTCCTGATTGCTTTTTTTACAGCGACCACCTTTGTACTAACGGCTTCCACGAGGTGATCCTTCTGTTCAGCAATAACATCTTTCATATGGCTGACGGTGTCGCCGATTTTTTCCATCAGTGTTTCGTGAGGATGAATTGCGGGCTTGTTTGTTTTTTTCATACAACTGTTTAATGCATGAATAAAACAATTGTGCCATGACTGCAATTTTATTTTGTAATCGCTAAGTCATATACATAGGATGCCGGTGCGTACGCTATCATTGAATAGATGTGAAAACATAAATATCCGATAGCTTCCGGGACCGCTCCCTGTTGTAGCTTAATTTAACGGGCGAGACGGCTCAGCTCTTCAGTCTTTTCTACCAGGTATAAGCTGAAATTCCCTTTCTTAAGTTCAGCGATGAGGCTTTTAAAATACTGTTTGTCTTTAGTCTTTAAAAGAGAAAAGGCAAGGGTCTGATCAGCCGTAACACCTGATTTTAATAATTTTAAAATATTATCCATTACGGAAAGGTACAAATAGAAATATGTTTTGTCGTGAAATATATATGCACCTGCCTGTACTTTAACCGTCAATAATCACTCTGATCGCAATGATTGAACAGGGTTAGCCAGGGCTGCTTTTAGCGACTGGTAACCTACAGAACCGATTGCAATGGCGATAGATATAACCCCTGTTCCGGCAAATATCCACCAGCTTAAAGGAACATGATATGCATATTGCTGCAACCAGTTATACATGAGCCATCCAGCGAGTGGAGCAGCGATACAAAATGAAACGATAACGAGCTTTAGAAAATCTTTTGATAATAATGTGGCGATACCGGAAACTGAAGCGCCTAATACCTTACGGATGCCTATTTCTTTAATTCTGTTTTCGGCCACATAGGTAGCCAGCGCAAATAACCCCAGGCAGGATATAAAAATAGTAAGGCCCGCAAAGAGTGCCGCTAAGGTTCCCATCACTTCTTCACCTTCGAAACGTTCTGTGTATGACTGATCAACAAAGTGATACTCAAACGGGTAATCGGGATTGAATTTTTTAAAGACAGCAGCAATAACGGCGAGGTTGGCGGAACTCCGTTGTAGTGTATTTAACCGGAATGTGACTGCTCCGAACCACACTCTGCCACGGTCGGGCCCCTGTACCGCCATAGGGTAAGTTGGCTGATAGGGAGAGCCGGAAATAAAATTTTTTATAACCCCTGTAATCTTTAATTGTTTTCCCCCGGATATTTCAATATAGTGACCGAGAGGATGGGCAAATCCTAATACTTTAACAGCCGCTTCATTGATAAGAGTTGATGACGAATCGCCGGGATAACGATCTATATCAATATCGCGGCCTTCCACCAATTTTAAACCCACTGTTTGTATAAAATCTTTATCGGATTGGTATTTAATAAATGGCTGTCTGATATTCGGGTCCTTTCCTTTCCAGGTATATTTATCTTCCCAGTACCAGGCATCAATAACAGGCGCATTAGTACGGGTAACGGCTGTTACCGCACCGCTTGCCAGTAATTCATTCCGTATAGAAATGTAATTGCGTTGTACATCCCCTTTATTGTAAGTAAACACCAGGTTGCTTTTGTCAAACCCAACATCACGCTGTCGGCCAAACGCCAGTTGCCGGTAGATAACAATGGTGCAAATAATGAAGCTGATCGCAAATGTAAATTGAAAAACAACCAGCACCTTCCTGGGTGTAAGAAATGACGGGGCGCCTTGAAAGATTCCCTTAAGAGCCCGGATGGGTTTGTAAGAGGACAGGTAGAATGCCGGGTAACTACCGGCAATAAGACCCGTAAAAAGAACAAAACCTACCGCGCTGACCCAAAACAATGGATTAGTATAGGGCATAGTAAGACTGCTTCTGAGCAATTTATTAAACCAGCCAAGACTGACCTCAACCAGGATGATTGCAAAAAAACCGGCAATAAAAGAATACAAAATCGATTCCCATAAAAACTGCCATATCAATGAGCCCCTGGCTGCGCCTGATACTTTGCGGATGCCTACTTCCTTTGCCCTTTTCACACTGCGTGCAGTGGTAAGATTCATATAATTGATGCATGCTATCAGTAAAATAAATGAAGCGATAATAATAAAGAGCCGTACAAATTGTATAGCCCCGCCAACCGGCTTGCCGTTTTCAAAATTGGACCATAAGTGCCACTTGCGGAGAGGATGTACAAATAACTGCGTCTTTACGTCAGAGGAGTGGTCTCTGACCACATTCCGGAAAAGCTGGTTTGCAGTTTCTTCAGTAGTGCCCGGTTTTAATAAAAGGTAGGTACGGGTGGAAGACGTATTTCCCCAATCTGCATTATACCAGCCTACTTCTTTCATATAACTGAAGGGAACAAAATATTCCGATTCAAACTGTGTGTTCTTTGGCAAATCCCGCATCACCCCGGTAACAGTAAACAAAGCAACACTATCGATCTTTATTATTTTCCCTATAGCATCTCCATTGCCGAACATCTTCTGAGACAAGCTTTCAGTAATTACGATATCGTGGGGATTATTCAACAGGCTTTTTGCATTGCCTTTTACCAGGGGAAAGTTGAATATGCTGAGAAAGCCCGGATCGACAACCATGCCCCTTGTCTGAATACGCTTATCGCCATATTTTAAAATAAATGCCGATATCCAATTGCCCCTTGTTATTTCTTCTATTTGAGGATATTTCAACCGGAGAACCGGAGCCAGCTCCATAGGGGTGATTGGCCATGCTTCCGTTTCACCATTGACGTTAGCCCGGCTATAAACCTGGTAGATACGATCTTTGTTTTTATGAAACTGGTCAATACTGAGCTCAAATTGTATGAGTAATAAAAGAACTACCGCGCCTGCAATACCAATAGCGAGGCCTGTGATATTTATAAGAGAAAAACTAACATTCCTGTTAAGATTGCGACAGGCAAATCTGATATGATTTTTGAGCAGGTTGCGGGAGAGTTCCAATCGACGGGAAAGCCTTTTGGTATTTGTGATTTCATGCCACAAAGCGTGCCGGGCACGATGTCTTCTTAGCTGGATATATCGCTCTGCTTCTTTTTGTTTTTCCGGCATAGCTTCGACATGTGCGGCATAGGCTTTTTCTACATCTGATTCAATGCCGGTATTACCAGTTTCCCATTCATAGCTCAGCAGGTTAGCCATAGCTGCCTCGTCCGGATACATCTCCAGCAACTGTCTCAGTTCTGCCAGTTCTTCTTTACTGGCTTCACCGGCTAGTTTACGGGTAAATAATGTCCAGAGTCGGTCTTGGTCGTTCATACTTTTTTGTCTAACATCAAAGACAATGCCCTATCTATTCGTTGTTGTAAACCAATATAATAAATAATCAGGTTCAATTGACACTGTTCGCTAATAGTAATATAATGTACGCAGGCGAACAATTTTCGAATACCTTCTTATATCCTGAAAAGTTGTAACTTAAAAAAGCAAGCCGTAAAAATTACAATCATGAAAAATATTGTCTTATTCTTTTTATTAAATATAACCACAGTAATGTGTTTATATAGTCAGAACAACCTGCCCAACGATCAGCAGCAGAAGGCAATTACGGCCCTGATCAATCAATACTCGGAGGCCCGCGAAAAAATGGATACGGTATTGCTAAAAACTATTTTAACCCCGGATATAGATCAATTGGTTTCTACCGGTGAATGGAGAAATGGAATTAGCGCCGCTGTGCAGGGTATGCTGAAAAGCTCTACCAATAGCCCGGGAACAAGAACACTACAGGTTGATAAAATAAGAATGCTCGATGAAAGGATTGCCGTCGTGGATTGCAGGTACGAAATACAAAATGCGGACAGCACTTCGCGAAAAATGTGGAGCAGTTTTATCGTTGCAGGGTATAAGAAGGTTTGGAAAATCAGTGCTATCCGGAATATGCTGCCGGCAAGCCAATAAATACACCGGTTGGTTTCCGGATGCTGCCGGTTGCCGGGCTCCGCGAATGCATTTGATGATAAATAAAACCGGCAAACAACGTTAAAGCCGGGGGTTTGATCTCTTCTTCATCCGTCACTTTGATGGCTTTTCTTTTACGGCTATCCACAGATGTTATATTCAGGCAATAAACGGGCAAATCCTGATTGAAATCATTCGCTGTAATCCGGGAGGTATGCCATAGCCGTCTAAATGTAAACTCTTACACTATTATTTTATAGTCCCCCATAACATTATCACATTATTATTTTTACGATCTTTATAAATCGCATTTTAAAACTTATTAAACCGTCCTTGTCTTTTCAATTCATGCAGGCGCATTCACCCATAAATTTTCAATTACTATTTGAATCTGCCCCAGGTCTTTACCTGATACTGGATAGGGAATTGAAAATAGTAGCTGTGAGTGACGCTTATCTTAAAGCCACCATGACTAAACGTGCTGAAATACTGGGCCATGGTTTGTTTGACGTTTTTCCTGATAATCCGGATGACCCTGAAGCAACCGGGGTCTCTAATCTGAAGGCCTCCCTAAGCTACGTATTGGAAAATGGCGCTCCGCATACAATGGCTGTACAGAAATATGATATCCGCAGGCCGGATGGCAGTTTTGAAGAACGTTACTGGAGCCCGCTGAATAAACCGGTGTTTAATGAACAGCATGAAACAACGTTAATCATTCACCGGGTAGAGGATGTGACAGAATTTGTGCAATTGAAAAAAGAAAAAGCCAGGCATCAGAAGCTGGCAGAAGAAATGCGCGGCCGGCTGCAGGAAATAGAAATGGATGTATATAAACGGGCCCAGGAAATCCAGGAAATAAATTCAAAACTTTTGAATGAGATACACAGGGGGGAAAAGTCGCAACAGGAATTGGCCGCAAGCCAGCTGATGTTTTCCAAAATATTTTACGAGAGCCCTGTAATGAATACTATCGCCGATGCACAAACGGCCAGGTATATTGATGTGAACGACAATTTTGCCGCCTTTTGCGGTTTTCCAAAAGAAGAAATCATCGGGAAAAATTCCCTGGAATTGAACCTGATGCCGCAATTCCGTAACCGAACCGAAATGATCAATACGTTGAGAACAGAAGGTTCTGCCACTGATGTATTGATGGAAGCGGTTGACAGGAACGGGAATCCAAAATGGATTTCGACCTCTGCGCATAAAGTGAATATCAATGGAAGGGATTGTTTTCTGACCGCGATGATCGATGTAACGGAGCGAAAGAATACGGAAGAACGGTTAAAGATCAACGAGGCGCTGGTGAGAATGCAAAAGCAGGATATACAGGATTTTATTGACAGTATGTCTACCCTATGTGCCAAGGTAAATACGGGTGGAAAATTGCTGCTGGTGAATAAGGCCGCTTTGCAGGCAACAGGGCTGACGATGGAAGAACTGCTGAATATAAATTTCCTGGAAGGTGAATGGTGGCGATATAGTGATGAGGTATATGCAAGAGTAAAGGAGAAGTTTGCAGAAGCGGTGAATGGTGAATTGATTAACTATGATGAAAACATTTTTTTATCTGGTCACCTCGTACCTATCAATTTCAGTCTTACGCCCATACGGGACGCTGAAGGGAAAGTTGAGTATATCGTGGCTGAAGGCCGGGATATATCAGCCCTGAAAAAAACAGAAGCAGCTTTACAACAGCAGACCGTTGAATTGGAAAAAGCAAATAAAGAACTTGAAGCATTTTCTTATTCAGTTTCTCATGATCTGCGTGCACCGCTCCGGATTATTCATGGATATACAGAAATCATCGTATCCGATCACAGCGAAAACTTAAATGAGGAAGGAAAACGGATGCTTGGCATTGTGGCCGGTAATGTGCGGAAGATGGGTCAACTGATAGATGATCTGCTGAATCTTTCACGAATGGGCCGTAAGGAACTGGTTTTTCACCGGATTGATATGAACAGGCTGGTAGAGTCGGTGATCAGTGATCTTACCTTCTCGAAAGCCAGGCAACCCGTGATTAAAAAAGAAAACCTGCTACCGGTAGATTCCGATAGCAGCCTTATACAACAGGTATGGATCAATCTTATTTCAAATGCCATAAAATACTCGGAAAAAAAAGACCAGCCGCTTATTGAAATAGATTCTGAAAAACGGGGGAATGAAATTATTTACAATATCCGGGATAATGGTGTGGGATTTGACATGAAATATGCGGCTAAATTGTTTGGCGTTTTTCAACGCCTGCATAAGATGACGGAGTTTGAAGGTACCGGCGTAGGTCTTGCCTTGGTGGACCGTATTGTTACAAGATTAGGCGGAAAGGTGTGGGCTGATGCAGCGGTAAATAAAGGCGCTACATTCTGGTTCACTCTTCCGGCCGTACAAACCGGTCAGAAAGCAAGTACCATTTATGAAAAAATTACCAGTGAAAATTCAATGATATGAATGACCATAACCAACTCGAAATCCTTTTTATTGAAGATAACCTGCATGAAGCGGAACTTACGATCCGCAGCCTGAATAAGCATAACCTTGCCAATAAATTAAAACATATTGATGATGGGGCAGAAGCCCTCGATTTCATCTTCGCCAGAGGTGAATATGCAGACCGCGTGAATTCGCCGGAACCCAAATTGATTATCCTGGATCTCAAATTGCCAAAAATAGATGGTCTGGAGATACTGCGCCAGTTGAAGTCAGAAGAAAAAACAAAACTGATTCCTATTGTTGTATTGACTTCATCACAGGAAGAAAAAGATATCGTTGAAAGTTACCGGCTGGGCGTAAATAGCTATATCGTAAAGCCCGTGAATTTTGAAACATTCGGAAAAGCAGTTGCAGAACTCGGGCTTTACTGGGTGATCCTGAACCACCGGCCGAATTCCTGATAATGACACAATAAACTCTTATGGATACCGGACTAAAATTACTGTTACTTGAAGATAATCCTGAAGATGCTGAACTGATACAGCATTTACTAAAACGTTCGGGCATGCAATTCAGTGCCCAGGTAGTAAGCGATGAAAATGAGTTCATGAATGCATTGGATAAAAATAATTTTGATGCGGTGTTAGCTGATAATGCATTGCCGCAGTATAGTTCGATGGAAGCATTAAACCTGATAAAATCACGTAACCCGTATACAGCATTTATATTGGTGACCGGAACGGTATCAGAAGAATTTGCGGTAAATATCATACAACAGGGCGCCGATGATTATATACTTAAATCAAATCTTGCCCGTCTTTCCTCCGCTATTAAAAAAGCGATAGAAGGCCGGCAAATGCAAAAAGAAAAAATTTTGGCTGACATCGAAATGCAGGAACTAAATAAGCAGCTACGTGCTTTGACTGCCCATGTGCAGGAAGTGCGGGAAGAAGAACAGGCACGTATCGCCCGCGAAATACATGATCAGCTGGGACAGATGCTCACCGCTATAAAAATGGATATTTCTTCTGCGGGTAAAAAGATGGGGAAATCGGAACTGGAAGCAAAGAATCATTTATCCGACGCATTGTCGTTGGTTGATGAAACCATAAAGTCTGTCCGGAAAATAGCTTCTGAATTAAGGCCAAGCCTGCTTGATGACCTGGGTCTTGAAGCGGCCCTGGACTGGCAGGGCCAGGAATTTGAAAAACATAATCCGGGAATAATTTTTAGTTTTTATTCTTCCGTTGCCGATGTCAGTATAGAAAAAAATATTGCAACTGCGCTTTACCGTATTTACCAGGAATCGCTTACGAACATTGCAAGGCATTCCGGCGCTACAAAAGTGAAAGCAGAACTTAATCATATAGATGATAAACTGGTATTGACTATTACCGATAACGGCAAAGGATTTGACCCTGCAGAAATAAAAAACAAAAAAAGCCTCGGCCTGATAGTAATGAAAGAAAGGACAGTAATGATCAATGGTGAGTTTATTATGGAAAGTACTCCCCGTAAGGGAACGTCAATCCGCGTGATTATTCCTGTGTGATCAAGGGGTAAATGCTTATAGGCTATACCTATCTGTTATATCTTTGGGCTGACTTAAGCACAGGAAAAAGAGTGCAAAATGCGGATTAAAACCATCATTATTTCGGTTATAGCAGTCATCATTTGCATTTTGATATGCACACTTCTTTTTGCTGTGTACAGCGTCCGGACCATGAACGATAACCTGCTCCTGCAGGTGGATACAAGAACAGTGATCATCACATTAAAAGACAATCTTACTATTTTATTGAACGCTGAAACAGGAGAAAGAGGGTATACCATTACCGGTGATATTAATTACCTGCAGCCTTATATTGAAGCCCGCGAAAAAATTCCGGCCAATAGCTCCACACTGCGTACCATGATGCAGGGTAATGAGGCGGTAGAAAGGGAACTCGATACGCTGTTTTTTTATATAAACGCGAAAATGAATTTTATTGAAAAAGTCAATTTGCTGAAGAAGGATAACAATGAACCCGCTATTAAAGATTTGCTGAATAAAGGACAGGGCAAATACTTAATGGACAGGGTAAGGCAATCCAATCAGCGATTGCAGTCAGGAGAAGAAGAACTTTTTGCCGAAAGACAAAAGGTAACTGATAAGAGTATAACAACCACACGCATTGTATTCATTACAGCGGGATTATTGTCGCTGCTGGTTACATTATTCCTTGCGTCAGTGATCATAAATGAACTGAACCGGCGTACGAGACATGAAAAGATTCTGCGGGAGTATGCCCGTGAACTGCAAAGCAAGAATGAAGAAATAGAACAATTTGCTTTTATTGCCTCTCATGATCTGCAGCAGCCGCTGCGCAGCATCGCCAATTTTACCGGTTTACTTGATGAAAAATTAGGTGATAACACAGATGCTGAAACCAAACAGTATATGCGGTTTATTAGCGGCGGAGCGCACCGGATGTCGACCTTGATAAACGACCTGCTGGAATATTCCAGGGCGGGCAAAGAAATGGAGCGGGTAAAGATCAATTGTAACCAGATGGTGGGTGAAGTACTCCATGAGTTATCCGCGGTAATAAAAGAAAGCGGTGCTACCGTTACTATTGGTGTATTGCCCACTTTGTATGGCTATGCTTCGTTGAAATCGGTTTTCGGGAATTTAATCGGTAATGCAGTGAAGTACACAAAGAAGAATGATGCCCCTGTGGTAAGCGTCACCTGCAAAGACCAGGGTAAAGAATACCTGTTTGCAATTAAGGATAATGGCATCGGTATAGAGGCGAAGTATGCCGAACGCATTTTTGTTATTTTTCAACGACTGCATACACGGAACGAATATGCCGGTACCGGTATAGGTTTGTCCATCTGCAAAAAGATAGTAGAACTGCACGGTGGAAAAATATCCGTATCGTCTGAGCCTGGGGAAGGCAGTACTTTTAATTTCACAATTCCAAAAACCGGATCGGTATGATTGTAAAAAAGAAACTATCCTGTATACTACTGGTAGATGATGATTACGAAGATAATGTTTTTCATAAGCTGATCATTTCACGTATGAATATTGCCGAATCTATTGAAGAGGCGAATGATGGCATTGAAGCACTTGATTATTTAAAAAAGAGCAAAGCGCCGCCGGAATTAATATTCCTTGACATTAATATGCCGAGAATGAATGGCTGGGAGTTCCTGGAAGAGTATAAAGACCTGGATGCAGAGCAAAAGGCAAAAACAATAATTATGATGCTGAGCACTTCTTCTAACCCGGATGAAATCAGGAAAGCCCGGAAAATTGCCGAAGTATCCGGCTTCAAAACGAAACCATTGTCAAAAGAAATGATGGTGGAAATCCTTGAGGATTTTTTCAGTGAACATTTGTGATCAATATTTAGCTGTAGCCAGGTAAAGAAATCAGTTTCCTATCGATGCGATAAACCCCCAGTTCTGATGTTGCAGTCGTCCAAGTGAATTATACCCTTTACCGAAAATAAATCCATCGCCCTGCGTGATAAAAACCAATTCGTTATTTCCTTTTTGTAAGGAGAGCCTGACGCGATAGGTCCCCGCATCTACCCTTACCAGTCTATATTTATCGTAGCTGAATATTTCTTTTCCATTCAGCAGTACATGAAGTGTGCCCGTAAAATCAAAATTGAGAAATTTGTTCTCTATGCTGTCCGCATGGACCGTATGCCTTGCCACCACCGTTCCTTCCGGTAATTTAAAATAACGGCAGAGGTTCACATAGTCATCGGCTATTTCATTGATCTTTTTCCAGTGCTGTATTTTTTTCACCTGTTCGTGGCCGTAAGAAACGCCGGCAGGCAGTTGTTCAGAAATTTCCCAATCGGTAATTCCTTCCGGCAATTCCCGGAAATTGAGATTTGCAAAATAAGCGGTGCCAAACATAGTTCGCAGTAAAAGAGAGCCCCTGTCCGCTTCCGTTTGCTGCATCATCATGTCCATATCAGGTTTTGTATTTCCATTGGTAAATACTTTGAGGTTATTACCCCGCACTTCGATCGCTGCATGAAACCATTGGAGGCTATGAATATCTGCTGCGGCCTGGTAAGCTCCGTAAAACACCCAGCTCAGGGCCCCGTTATAAATAGGGATATATTGAATAGCTTCAATAGTTCCTCCATATCCCGGCCGGAAGTAAAGGAATTGATAGTTCTGTTCATCACTTGCATGAAAACCGAGCCCGGACATTACCGCCCCCGCCATATCCATCTCCAGCCTGAAATTTTTCAGGTTCGTTTTTTTATTCCAGATGGCGGCGACGGTTTTGCCATCCAGCTTCACACAGGGTTTACCCTGGAAGACAGTATCGGTCAATACGACTTTTTTATTTTCTTCAGATAAAACAGTCCAGTCTGCAAGATTGATTCCCTGGCCGGAAACTCTTGAAAACAAAGCCGCGATAAGCAGCAATAGATTTGCCTGAAATAATTTTTTAAACATATTACATGGATTAAATATTGTTGATGCAGGCGAATGTAGAAACTGCAGCGAATAGATGATTTTCAAGCCGTGTTCAAGTTTGTGCAAGTTTTTTCATAGTTGTAAACGGGTGAATACCATGCTGCAGAAGGTTCTGTTCTTTTCATGAATTTTTCCGGGCAAGTTGCACTGTAAATAAAAAAATTATAGAGAAGGTACAGCGTTTTTACTTGCCGATCTTTCGCAACCCAGAACCACCTGCTTTTTTATTAAACACAGAGGCAGGAGGAAAGTCGGTCAGAAATGAAGATTAAAGTTTAACCGGGATAATAAATGTGGTGACGGATTTTTGCGGTACTGTGTAAGTAATTATTTTATTTTTTGCCATGAGCTTTGGCAGTGAATTGCAGTCTTCTGTTGCACTGGTCCGCACAATGGCCGCAGGGCCGGTTTCAGCAAATTGAGTCAAATCCACATTGGCTGTATATTGACTGTCTTCCTCGTTTACGATTATTAATACTGCTTCGTCTGCCGTTTTGTTTATCGCTGCGATACTATTACCGGTACTGGCTATAATAGTATACCCCGGCTGTATGTATTTTGAAAACTGCTTGCGGATATAATATGGTTTTTTCCGGTTAAAAACTTTCTTATCTATATCATAGATCCATAATCCCCAGCCATCGTCCAGTGAAACCGCCTGCCAGTCGCTCCATATGATGGCGCCCATTTCTTTAAAGTCTTTAATGATCCTGCCGGCGATCGTGAGATAATTGTCAAGCCCCTTTAGTTGTATGTTTAAAGGCCCGCTTTCAGTTTGCCATACTTCTTTTTTATTTTCCTTTCCTAATTGGTTAAGCGCTGCGCGTTGGGTGCCTGAATATGAATGGGTGGCTATATGGGAAAGTTTATTCATCGTTGCCGGAGAATAGTTATTAATTCCCGTCACCGCTTCATCGATTGTGTTGGCATCCATAGCCGATACACTGCAATATTGCAGCAAGCCTTTGACGGCAAGATAATGGTGTACCGAGTCAATTAGTTTTTCCTGGTTGCTTTGCAGGAATTGGCAGCCTTCCTGCCCGCCCTCTGTTTTCCACCAGTCTGAAAATGGTTCATTAAAGGGTTCTAACCTGGAAAAAGTGACGCCTTCGTGTTCTTTAAAATGCTTTACAATTTCTGTAAGATAATCTGCAAAGGTACCATATGCATCCTCCCGCAAATTCTCTTTACCTTCTTTATTTCCGGAAGCACAGCCGCTTATCGTCATCCAATAGGGAGGTGAGTTGCTGAATGCTTCATAGATGGCATCCGGTCGAACGGCATGCAGTTTCTTTACTATCCTGATTTGATTGCTGTCTGCAAGCCAGTTGTATGCTCCGCCAGGGGATATTTTGTACCCCGGCATTGCACCACCATCTTTCCGCATATGATGATGTGCCGGATCATCGCCGCCCCCGATATTGAAACGGAAGTAATTAAAGTTTAGTTCATCTTTACCGGCGAGGTCTTTTGTTACAACATTCATTGCGCTGTCGCCCCATCCACCCATGATATTAGCCCACCAGCAGAGCGAAACGCCAAAGCCTTTTATTGTTTGAAATTTTTTACCGGGCTGTATGACTATTGTTTGCTGCGCACTACCGCTGCTATTTAGTACTGATATGGCAAACCCAAAGCATACACAACGCAGTATTATTCGTGACTTAAATTCTTTCATTTAATCGCTCCCTGTATTTTAGGTATGATTTAAAAAACGTTAATGGTCCCGCGTACTACAAAGAGATACTAAAATACTGAATAACTAGTTCCATCTTACTTCATCCATTATTTCGCTTCTCACGGCCGGCTCCATCGTCATGATTATGTTGATTTCAACCTGAGATTAAAAAATTAAGGAAGAATAAAATGTTCATCTTTTGTAATTCTATATGCTAGTGAAGTACTTTACTAGCTGCACCAGCCGCCTTTCTATCATTACTCACCGGCAATACCGGCAACGCAATAATGAAACTGGAACCCGAACCGGGAACACTTATGGCTTTTACAAACCCCTTATGATTATCTACAATTTTCTTTACGATAGCAAGGCCAATGCCGGTCCCCTGGAACCGGTCTTTTTCCAATCGCTGAAATACTCCGAATATCTTATCGCTGTAGATGGGGTCAAACCCAATACCGTTGTCCCTTACCGTGATGATATGATAACCGGTTCCCAGGATATTTAATTCTTTTTTCAATTCATCAGTTAGCGGTTCTTCGCGGATATGCAATTCCGGTTGTGAATCATTAAACTTCATCGCATTGCTGATGAGATTTTGAAAGAGCTGATGTATCTGCCCGGGTATTCCCTTTATAGTTGGCAGATGATCGACAGTAATCTTCGCTTTCTTCTCACGGATGGTTACTTCAAGATCATCGGTGATCTCCGCAATTATTTTATTAAGGTCAATTTCCATCAGTTGAACATCCGCTTTGGATAACCTGGATAGTGTCAGGATATCATCAATAAGGATTTGCATCCTGTTTGTTGACTTGACTACTTTTTCCAAATAATTCGATTCCGGTCCACTGAGCTTTTCACGAACGCTATCTTTCAGCAGGTTGCCAAAGACCTGTATTTTCCGGAGCGGTTCTTTCAGGTCATGCGAAGCAACGGATGCAAACTGGAGGAGGTCCATATTGGATTGCTCCAGTTTATAGTTACTGTCTTTCAATTGTTGCGACGTTGTTTTTAATATATCATAACTACGCTGCACCTTTTCCGACGCTGTTTTCTTATCGGTGATATCACTGAAGGTAACAACCAGCCCGTCCATCATTCTTGCCACTGTAACATCAAACCAGCGGTTGTTTTTCTGATTCATAAATTCAAAGGATGTGCTTTCGCCCGATTCAACTACTTGTCTATACGTCTGCAGTACTATCTGGTCCACATGCCCGAAAATAGCGGAGTATTTTTTATTGATGAGTGGTTCATTTAATCCCAGCAGTTGTTCTGCAGATTGATTAGCCGTTATAAATTCAAAGTCAATAATTGCATGGGTGGTGTCGCGTATTGCTCTTAAGCCCACGATTCCATTAGCGGAACTTTCATAGACTGCTTTCAGGATGCTGTTCAGGCTGACGATGTCAGTAACGTCAATAAAATTGATAACAACTCCATCAGTAGTTCCGTTTTGCCGCACATACGGTACAATGCGCATCAGGTATACCCGGTCGTTCTCAGTTGTGATTTCTTTTTCAGATCCTTCCCCGCTTATCATCACCGATTTTATAGCATTGATAAAATCAACACCCTTCATGTTCGTTGAAAAGTCCGCGATAGGTCTTCCGATATCTGAAGTTTTCAGGTTCACCTGGCGTGTAGCGGCCGGTGTAAATTTGCGTATCAATAAGCGGTTGTCTACGAATATCTGTCCTATCTCCGTATTCCTGAAGTAGTTGTTCAGGTCATCATTCAGCTCGATCAGTTCTTTGATCTTGGCCTGGTGTTCCGCATTCACCGTATGCAGTTCTTCGTTCAATGATTGCAATTCTTCGTTTGTACTTTGCAATTCTTCATTGGAGGAAATGATCTCTTCATTGCTCGACTGCAATTCTTCATTGGCCGATTCCACTTCTTCCACCAATGCCTGGAGGTTTTCCTTTGTTTCCCGCAATTCATTTTCCAGTTCTTCAATCCGCCCCGCATCATCAATGGAAACGTTCGTGGAGATATAGGGTAAGCGGCGATGCTCATCCTCCTCTTCTTTTAGTACAATAAATAAAAATGGCTGCAGATATGTTTTTTGCAGGAGATACGGTTTTACAATGGCGGTAATCAATCGTTCCTTATTATCCGCGGTTACTTTTATCCGCTTTTGTATCACACGTTCATTATCCTTTATTGATTTGCGTACCGCTGTACTCAGTGCGATAGAAAGATCGGTAGGTACCAGTTTCAGCAGGTTAAAATTAAATGATGATTCAGGGAAATTCATAAACTTCCTGAAATTGCCCGTTGCCTGCTTTACTTCAAAATCACGATCGATCATGATTCCCGCGAAATCATATTCATCCAGCAAAGACTCCTTAAATATTTCCGGCAGGTGGTGCAGTGCATTTTTGGCTTTGACTGCCGGGGAGAGACTATTGCCAGTCAGTTTCTCAAACGTATTCGTGTAGGTATCCGGCTGCTCCAGCCTCACCTTGCTGACGCATTTATAAATTTTCCACTTCTTATCAATTTCCACCACCACATCTTTCATGATTCCAATATTTTCGCTGGCGCCGAGAAAGAGGTAACTGTTATCATTAATCGCAAAATGAAATTTTTGCAGAATTGTTTTCTGCAAAGACGGATTCATATAGATCAGCATATTCCTGCAGGTAAGCAGATCAATACGGCTGAAGGGTGGATCTTTGGCAATATCGTGCTTTGCGAATACCACCATTTTGCGGATCACGGGCACAATGCGATAACCCCCGGCCTCTTTAATAAAATATTTCTTCAACCGTTGTGGCGAAATATTTTTTACCTGCTCTTCCGTGTAACAACCTTTGGACGCGATGTCAATCACGCCCTGGCTGATATCGGTAGCGAATATTTTTATTTCATGATCAAATCTTTTTAACTGGTGCACGCATTCATCAAATAGAATGGCGAGTGAATAGGCTTCTTCGCCGGTGCTGCAGGCAATGGTCCATGCTTTTATTACTTCCCGGTCTTCCTTTTTTGCAATGATATCGGGGATAACAACCTTCTCCAGTATGTTAAATGCTTCCTCATCCCTGAAAAACTGGGTAACATGGAGAAGCAGTTCCTTTACCAGGCGATGGATTTCATCCGGGTGATTAACGAGATAATTATAATAATCAGCAAATGATTTTATGTTCCGTTCGGCCATGCGCTTGGCGAGCCTGCGGTGAATAGTAGGTCGTTTGTAATTCGCGAAATCGTGACCCGTTTGTTTGAAGACGAGCTGCAATATATCCAGCAGTATTCCCTCTTCCTGGTTAGTGAGCGAAGTGAAAGAACGGAGCAGCGGCGCTTCTTTTATATAATCCAGTATTTCTTCGGCGATCATATCCGGGTCAAGGATCAGGTCGATATACCCTGACGCAATTGCACTGTTGGGCATGCCGTCGAATTGTGCACTGATCGGGTCCTGCACGATCACAATACCACCGGCGTTTTTTATGGCCTGTATTCCTTTGGTTCCGTCTGTGCCGGTACCGGATAAAATAATCCCTACCGATTTCTGTTCTTTGTCTTTTGCCAGTGATTCGAAAAAAACATCAATTACATTGCTGGGTGACTGGCTGGTTGATCGTTCTTCCAATCTCAATTTACCATGACTGATCGTAATTATTTTACGCGAGGGTATCAGGTAAATACAATCTTCCTTCGGCACCATTCCATCCTCCGCTTCAAATACCTGCATGGGCGTATGCTTGGCCAGCAGTTCAGCCATCAGGCTGCGATGGTTGGGTGATAAATGCTGTACAATGATGAAAGAGAAACCTGTCTTCGAAGGCATATTATCAAACAATTCATTGATCGCCTCCAGGCCACCGGCGGAAGCGCCAATACCAATGATGTATTGACCGCTTACAAGATTTTCATCCTTTACATGTAAACTATTTTTCTCCATTTAAAAATCCCTTTTATAAATTGCAGAATAGCCACCCCTGAATTTTTACTTTCCATGAAATTGAAAATATTCCTGATTGAAGATGATATTGATGACATTGAGCTTCTGCAAGACGCATTAAAAAGGTATAACATCCCGTACGACATGCATACGCTTAAAGATGGCGGCGAAGCACTGGAATATATCCGCATCGGTAACCAGGCCCCTGATATCATTATCCTGGATATGAACCTGCCTAAAGTACATGGGCGGGATATAATTCCGGTCATTAAATCTTCCGATCATTTCAAAAATGTTCCGCTGCTTATTCTCACTACTTCTTCCTCGGCGGACGACATAGACTATGCCTATAAAAATGGAGCCAATAAATACCTGCAGAAGCCCGCGACAGTTGAAGGCATACGACAGACTATAGAAATCATACTGGAACTGGCAGGAAAAAGCTGAATTGAAATATGGTTTCACCGTTTGTATTCAAAAAGAAAAATTTATCGCTTCCAAAAGCGTGGAATTTTTTCAGCAAAGTGCTCTGGCAACATGTCTTTTTTTTAAATTCATCGGGCCATTTATTGATCGGAAGTCAGCGTGTTATGCTATTGACTTTCCTGGTGAAGAATTGCAATAAATTAATGGTGACTGGTTGTACAGGTGGCTCCTCCGGAGCCATAAAACGACACATAACCTATGCTGCTACAAACAGGTTGCTCCTCTGGAGCATTTTAATTGCACAACAAATCAGAAGCTGGTATATCTAACGTGGGC
>Ga0207689_10001496_pt1 | contig 22313 bp, 23 predicted proteins | sample KBSMisM52_FD_184312 | JGI IMG/M metagenome (GOLD analysis project Ga0207689, IMG submission 184312) | Miscanthus rhizosphere microbial communities from Kellogg Biological Station, Michigan, USA - KBS Miscanthus M5-2 (SPAdes) (version 2) | ecosystem: Host-associated > Plants > Roots >... | reverse complement strand
TCGACTGGACCTTTTCGATCCGCGCGCCTGCGGCCTTCGATCATGGGCACTTTCACATCAACCTGACCGAGCTCGCCCTCGACGTCACCGACAATCCGCCGCGGCCGCTTGCGGTCTATGCGGCCGCGCAATCCGAATACGCGCGGCTGTCCGGCACGCCGGAAGCGGCGCTGAAGCAAGCGGTGGAGACCTGGCTGCCGATCGCGATCGTCCGCTACTTCCTGCTTATGGGCGGGCCGACAAGCGAGCGATGGCGGCGGATGATGCAGCGCGCCGAAGCGGCCCTGCGCCCGCAGGACTGAATCCGTCATCGCGCGCGCGTCTGCGGGTTCACGACGCGGCGGCAGGCTGACCTGCCGCATCGATGATAAAGCCGCAGCTAGGACGCGTGGACGAATTGAGCGGCTAGCCAGCGCCTGGCATCAATTTTCCTCGTCATAAAACGTGTGCCCACGATTGTCTGGCTTCAGGAGCTTGAAGATCGGTGCTTGAACCGTTTCCTCCGCCTCCAGTTGTAGCCTCGCGGCCTTCGCCGTGAGCCAACCAGTTCGCCTGTCCAGGTTCTCGCGGACTCTGCGGAAGGCAACTTCCTGCGCTGTATAGACCGTGGATGCCAGCACATAGCGATGGCACAAAAAGCCCGCTGGCCGGAAAGCGTCAGCGCGATTCTCGGTTGCAGGCGAAACTGCGTCCCAATCCAATCGGCCGTGCACGAGAACATAATAGCATTTCATGGACACATGATGCGCAGGAGTCTTGAAGTAGACAACAGCGAGAGGATTGATGAAGCCGACATACCCGGCCGGTCAAACCGCCGCATGCAGATTGACCACACCGCGCCCTCTACAAGCAGCGCAACCGCATCGCCTAGCCTTTTGAGTTGAGCACGACCGGCGGTGCAGGCGGTGGCGGCGGCGGACGGACCGAGCCTTCGAGCCTCAAGCGCTCCTCGACGACGGCAGGGCCCGGCTCCATCACGGTGCAACCCTTGTAGCGCTGCAGATCGGAGAGCGCGTCGAGCCGCCTGCGTTCATCGATGAGCTGCTTGGGCGCATCGAGCGGATATCGCTCATAGCCGTAGCCGGCCAGGGGTCCCGCTGCCAGCCAATATTCCAGCCGGGCGGCGCGCCGCGCCGCGTAGCGGAAGGACGCCGCGATGCCGTTGCAGCTCATCGATTCATCGACGGGCAGGACGGCATAGGGCGGCGGCGGCTCGACCGGATAGGCATAGGTCACGCAGCCCGCCAGCGAGCAGGCCATGCTCGACACCAGCCAGAGATTTCTTATGGCGGCCCGGCGCGTCACTGCGAAATGATCCGTTGCACGGTGTTGGCCGGCGACCGCTCGCGCGACGTCGTGTGCGGCATGTAGACATGCATCTTGCGCCGGTATTCTTCCGTCACGAGGCGGCTTTCCGTGCCGTCGCGCACCACCTTGGGCGTGATCAGGATGACGAGTTCGGTCTTCTTGACCTTATCTTCGCGGTTGGAGAACGCGGCGCCGAGCCCGGGGATGTCGCCAAGCAGCGGAACCTGGTTGCTGGTCTTGTCGGCCTGCTCCTGGATCATGCCGCCGAGCGCAAGCACCTCGCCGTCATTGACGACGACGGTGGTCTTCACGCGCCGCTGCTGGATGGTCGGCGAGTCGATGCCAGACGACGTGGTTTTCACCACGGCGCTGACTTCCTGCTCGATCTCGAGCTGCACCCTGCCGCTTTCATTGATGCGCGGCGTCACCGAAAGGATCACGCCGGTATCCTGCATGGTGATCGAATTCACGATCGCCGTTTGCGCCGTGACGGTGGAGGTCGCGGTCTGCGTGGTGATCGGCACCTGATCGCCGATCTGCAATCTCGCCGTCTTGTTGTCGAGAACCATCAGCGAAGGCGTCGAAATGACGTTGACGCGTGTAATGGCGTTCAGCGCGCTGAGCGTCGAGGCGATGCTGGCGGCGTTGACGGCATAGTTGAACCCGGGAAAGACGGATGCGGCGCCGCCGGTCAGCGCATTTGTGAACGTGGCGGTCGGTGTGCGGTTTTTCGCCAGCGCCCATTGCACGCCGTATTGCAGCTTGTCGTTAAGCGTCACCTCCGCGATGACGGCTTCGATCAGGACCTGGCTGGCGACGACATCGAGCCCCTGAATGACACGCAGCACGCGCTGATAGTCCCGCTCATTGGCCATGATGAGCAGCGAGTTCTTCGTTTCATCCGCCACGATCTTGAGCGGCGGTTCGCCGCCCGCCCCGTTGGACGGCGAAGACGGTGAAGATGGCTCCACCGAATCCGGCGCCAAGGCTTCCGGCTCGTTGTTCAGCGCACGCTGCAGGCTCTGCAGATCGTTGGCGGGACTGACACCGCGAAGCCCGACCGCCGCGCCCTGATCGATATCCGGCGTCGCGCCGCCAGGGCCAGGCGACCTTGCGGAGCTTCCGGAAAAGCCTGCCTGCTTCGATCGCGGCGACACGCTGCGCGCCGGCGGCTTCACCACTTTCATTTCATTCGCAAACATCGACTGCAGCACGCCGGCGAGCTCCGCCACCGGCCGGTTCTGCACCTGATAGACGTGAAGCTGCCGCTCCGAGCCGGCCGCCTTGGCATCGAGCCGCCTGATCCAGGTCTGCGCCCTCGGCAAATAGCTCGGCTGCGAGGTCACGACCAGGATCGCGCCAAGCCGCGTGTTGGCGATGAACCTGACGCGGCCCTTGAGCGGCCCCTCCTTGTCGGCTGCGAATATTGCCTTCAGTTCGTCGACCATCTTTTCCGGCTGCGGCGTTTTCACCGGAACGACGGCAAACGACATGCCCTTCATGACATCGACATCGAACACCGAAATCGAGTCGAGTATGCTTTCGATCTCCGCCGGTGAGCCCTTGAGCGCGAGAATGTTGCGGGCATCGTCGGCCTGCACGATGGCGCCCTTCGGCACCATCGGCTCGAGCACGCGGGCGACTTCGGTCGCGGAAACGTATTTCAGGGAAACCACCCGAATGCCGTTGCCGGCGGTGGCGTTGTCGGCCGGACCATCGCCGGTCACGATGGCGCCGGTGGCGGCCTGGTCGGCGGGCGCAATCCGGTAGGTGCCGCGGCTTTGCACCAGCACCGCGCCGATCGGCACCAGCGCGGTCTGGAACATCTCCATCGCCTCGGCCTTGCTGACCGGACGCGTCGTCTGCACCGTAATGACGCCGTCGACGCGAGGGTCGACGACGTAGTTGACGCCGATCATGTCGCCGAGGACGGTCTTGGCGGCCTGCTGGAGCGGAACGCTCGCCAGATTGAGGACCACGGTCCCATCCGCGCCGGCGGTCTTCCGCTTCGAATACGTCCCGCCAATCATGCTGCCGTTGCCGCCGTCCATGACGGCAACAGCCGGCGATGAGGGTGACGGAAGCGGCACGGCGCCGGTAGGGCCGCCGTCATAGGCGTAGGTTTGCTCCAGCGAAACCGGCTGTCCCGAAGCCAATCTGGGTTGTGACACCGTGGTCAGGGGAGTCGCGATGGGGGTGGTGGTGCAGCCCGACACAACGAGTATTGCCGCCCAACAGGCGGCCGATCTCGTCGCAAGGCTACGAGAAGGCAACAAAGGTAAAACCCCCAACAGCTTCGCGCCGTGGACGATTTTTGGCGCGTAAATATTTGGTAAAACATCATAGTTAATCGACAGTAAATCGGCCGGGCTGCGCGGGGGGCGGAGCCAAAATGGCCCGGCAAAGGCTTGTAGCGAGAATAAATCGGAAGAAAATAGGGCCGTTCCGGACCATTAATATGCCCGCGATATCGAACAGATTAAGCTCTGGCTCCGGCTGGAGCGCGCAGCTGGCTGGATCGGGACAGAACTGCTATATTTAATTTCGGCCCAGGCCCTCGGGCCTGAATATCAGGGATGACGGTATGACGAACCTTGTCACAGCGCCGGTGGGCGAGACCTTCTCGATCGTCGGCACGTGCATCAATTGCACCGCTCCGGCCAGTCTGCTGGCAACGATGGCCATCATCGCCGTCGGCGTTGCATTGGCCTTTCGCTCGGAGCGCCGCAACCGCGCGTCCACCAGGGCCTGAGCGAAGCCGTCAATCGTTCAGACGAGGTCGTCGGGCTCGTATTCAACGAACTTCTTGTAGATCCAGTGCCTGCCATCGTGCCGGCGCCATACCTTGCCCCACAGCAGCCGCCCCGTGATCGAGCGCCTCGGCACCATGACCGTCCAGAGATGCCAGGTCTCCGCCCACGTCCGCTCGGGACTGAACGAGGTGGCTTGAAACAGATTATGACGGCCCATCGCACTGAACTCCGGCATTGAAAGCCCGTCGCGCCGATACCGGCGACGGCGCGTTCACCCCTCAATTTGTCCGCGACGAAGGGCAGACATCTCGGCAGTAACGGCTTCGAGCTTGCGCCGGAGCTCGCATACTTCCTGATATCTTTGCGCGAGATCTCCGGGCCGAGCCCGCGATTTACGCTTGGTGACAACCTTCCGACGGGGGCGATTTCGCTTCATGCTTCATCTTAGCTTCGCCCGTGCGCGGCTCAATTAAAGTCGTCAGTTAAGCTAACCGGTCAACCTTACTCGACGGCGCTCAATCTCAACGTGCGCACGCGCGGCCCGCGGAATCGATTTCGTGCTTCGTTGCCTCGACGGGACTCCCCGTAAATTGACGGGGGAAATCAAATAAACCATTCTGTCACGAAATGACGGCGTGGCCTCGCGCGGCTTCGCCATTTCCTGTAGTGAATACCGGTAAACCTATTAATCTCAACGTATTGAATGGCAAATTAATGCGCGCAGTATTGCTGGCGGGTGGCCTGGGAACTCGGTTTGCCGAGGAAACCGACGTTCGTCCCAAGCCGATGATCGAAATCGGCGGCAAGCCGATCCTTTGGCACATCATGAAGATCTACTCCAGCCATGGCATCAACGACTTCATCGTCTGCCTTGGCTACAAGGGCTACGTGATCAAGGAATATTTCTCCAACTACTTCCTGCATCAATCGAACGTCACGTTCGACCTTCGCGAAAACAGGATGGAGGTTCTGCACAAGCACGCCGAGCCGTGGCGGGTGACGCTGATCGACACCGGCGAAGAAACCATGATCGGCGGGCGCATCAAGCGCATCCTCCCCTATCTCGGCGATGACGATGCCTTCTGCCTGACCTATGGCGACGGCGTGGCCGATATCGACATCACCGAAAGCATCGCGTTCCATCGCCGCGAGGGGCGTCTGGCGACCGTGACCGGCACGCAGCCGCCCGGCCGCTTCGGCGCCATCAACCATCAGGGTCCCCGCGTCACCGGCTTTCAGGAAAAGCCGCGCGGCGACGGCAACTGGATCAATGGCGGCTTCTTCGTGCTTTCGCCCAAGGTCGGCGATTACATCGAAGGCGACGCCACCGTCTGGGAAAAAGAACCCATGACGAAACTGGCGGAGGACGGCCAGCTCAGCGTGTTCCTCCACGACGGGTTCTGGCACCCGATGGATACGTTGCGGGACAAGCGATATCTGGAAGATCTTTGGTCAAGCAATAAGGCTCCCTGGAAGAAATGGTAAAGAAGAAAGATTCCATGCGTATTCTTATTACCGGCTCGATGGGCTATGTCGGCCCCATTCTCACGCGTCACCTCCGGCAAAAATTTCCAGATGCCGAATTGATCGGCTTCGATACTGCATTCTTTGCCCACAATCTTACCGGGGCGATCAGGCTGCCCGAGTCGCGGCTGGATCGCGTGCATTTCGGCGATATCAGAGACTTTCCGCCGGAACTGCTCGATGGCGTCGATGTCGTCGTCCATCTGGCGGCGATCTCCAACGATCCGATGGGGAAGGAATTCGAAGGCGTTACCGAAGCGATCAACGAAAAGGCCAGCGTTGCGCTGGCGCAGATGGCGGAGCAGCGCGGCGTCGGCAGCTTCGTATTCGCATCAAGCTGCAGCATCTACGGCGCCGCCGAGGGGCGTCCCAAGCGTGAAAGCGACTCGCTCAATCCCCTCACCGCCTACGCACGCTCCAAGGTCGCGATGGAAAACGCGCTCCGCGCCAGCAACGCCGGCGAAATGACGGTCACGTGCCTGAGGTTTGCGACCGCGTGCGGCATGTCGGATCGCCTGCGGCTCGATCTGGTCCTGAACGACTTTGTCGCGGGTGCACTGGCGACAGGCGAAATTACCGTGCTGAGCGACGGGACGCCGTGGCGACCGCTGATCGACGTGGCCGACATGGCGCGGGCCATTGAATGGGCGATCGGACGTGACACCGACCGCGGCGGACGGGTTCTCGTGGTCAACGCCGGCAGCAACACGGGAAATTATCAGGTCCGCGATCTGGCCCAGGTCGTGGCCGCGGAACTGCCCGGAACCCGGGTCAGCATCAACACGGCGGCGCCGCCGGACCTGCGCTCCTATCAGGTTGATTTTTCACTTTTTGCCGAACTGGCGCCGACGCATCTCCCGGCGGTGCCGCTGGCGCAGTCGGTCCGAAACCTCTCAGCCGGACTGAGCGGAATGGGATTCTCGGACAAGGAATTTCGCACATCCTCCCTGATGCGGCTCAAGACGCTCAAGGACCATATTGCGGTGGGCCGGCTGTCGGCCGACCTCCGCTGGCAATAATCTTGAAAGGCTGACATCGTGAAGTTTCATCCAACGCCGCTTCATGGCGCCTACACGATCGAACTCGAAAAGCGCGGTGACGACCGGGGGTTTTTCGCGCGTTTCTTTTGCCAGAAGGAATTCGAAGCGGCCGGCGTGCCGATGCCGATCGTTCAGATCAACAACTCCCTGAGTGCGAAAGCCGGCACCCTGCGCGGGATGCATTATCAGCTGGCGCCGGCCGCCGAAATCAAGGTGGTGCGCTGTATCCGCGGCGCCCTCTATGACGCCATCGTCGATCTGCGGCCGGACTCCCCGACCTTCGGCAAGTGGTACGGCGTTGAGCTCACCGCGGAAAACCGGCGGATGATTTTCGTGCCGCAGGGTTTTGCGCACGGCATCATGACGCTCACCGACGACACCGAAGCGTTCTACCTGGTGAATGCGTTCTACGCGCCCGAGCAGGAGCGCGGCTTGCGCTTCGACGATCCGCGATTTGGGATCGAGTGGCCGCGGGCGCCCGTCGAGGTTTCGCCCAAGGACGCCAGCTGGCCGGACTTCGACCCGGTATTCCATGGCATCGAAGCCCTGCGAGGCCTGACGTGAGAATCCTTCTGACCGGCGGCAGTTCGTTTACCGGTCTGTGGTTTGCGCGCAGCCTGGCCGCGAAAGGTCATACTGTCGTCGCGTCGCTCAGGGGCAGTGACTATTCGGGCTTGCGCGGCAGCCGCGTGGCCGAGCTGCGCCGTGTCGCTGAAGTCATCGAGGACTGCCCGTTCGGCTCGGATCGCTTTCTCGATCTTGCGGGCACGGGCTCATGGGATCTGTTGTGCCAGCACGCGGCGCAGACCGGCGACTACCGCAATCCGGACTTCGACGTCATGGGCGCCGTCGCCGACAACACGAAAAATCTTGCCGCGGTCCTGAAGAAGATGATGGCGCGCGGCTCGGCAGGCGTCGTGCTCACCGGCTCGGTATTCGAGCAGGACGAAGGCGCGGGCGATGCGCCGCTCCGGGCTTTTTCACCCTACGGACTGTCGAAGGGCCTCACCTGGCAAACCTATCGTTTCCTGAGCGAGACCCTGCATTTCAACCTCGGGAAGTTCGTGATCGCGAATCCGATCGGACCGTTCGAGGAGCCGCGGTTCTGCAGCTACTTGATACGCTCCTGGTTCAAGGGCGAAGTTCCGGCGGTACGGACGCCTCTCTACGTGCGCGACAACATTCATGTTGATCTGCTGGCGAAAGCCTACGCGGCCTTTGCCGAGCGCGTGCCCTTGCATCAGGGCATAACGAAGCTTCATCCGAGCTTCTATGTCGAGAACCAGGGCGCCTTTGCCCAACGCTTCGCCGCTGAAATGTCATCCCGCCTTGGGGTTGCCTGCCCCGTCACGTTGCTGCAGCAGGAGGACTTCACCGAACCGATGGTCCGGATCAACACCGACCGGATCGACGGGGCGGGATTGGACTGGAGCGAAACATCGGCTTGGGATGCCGAAGCTGAGTTCTACCGGCAGGCCGCAAAATAGTTTGAGGAGGTTGCCGCCGCCCGATCGATGGCGTCGCTGCCGCTATCTGTTCTGGCAGCTTTGCCGGCAGGTTTGGGCCTGGCTGTCGCATGAGCTCTGGCAGGGTGCGCCGAGCGTGGTTGGGCATACGCGCTTGCAGGCATCGTTCTGGCTGGCGCAGTTGGAAAGGCAGGCATCGCTGGCGGCATCGGCCAGGCGCAGTTTACCGATCGAGACGTTGCCCTGACCTGCCGCGGCGGTTCCAATCAGCAGCAGGGATAACACTGCACAGAGCGCGAGCTTCATGGATATCTCCGATGACACGGCCTTCGCGGCTGCCAAAAGACGCTTATGCGCGGCGGCGGCGAGGACCTTCCCCGCCGGCATCCGGTTTGCCAATCACGAACTCCTCGATCTTGTGACCGGTCTTCAGGGCGGCGGTGAGCCAGCGGGGCTGCTTGCCGCGCCCTGACCAGGTTTCGGAGGGCTCGTCGGGATTTCGATATTTTGGGAATACGCGCGGGTACTTCCGGCGTTCGCGCGGCGCAGTTCGGGCATCCGCAGATTCCGTTTGGCGCATTTCCTTCTCGCGACGGAGTTGCGCCAGCCGCTTCTCAAGCTCGCGCTTTTCCGACGTCAATCGAACCGACAGCACCTGGCTGAGCTCCTCATGGAGGTGCCACAACTCGTCTACCGACATTCCATCGAAATTTGGCTTCTTGTTCATCCCGCCTGCGACCATCACGATTCGTGACAAACTATAGGTCCAGCACAGGTCCTTTCCAGCAAAATTGTAGATTAGACAGACAAATCTCCGCAAAACCCGGGTTTTGCGGAGCGTCAAACCTAAGTGGTTCAAATATCTCTTAAATCGCGATCAGCCCCGCCCTTTGCTGAGGATTGTGCGGAGGAATGGGTGTCACGGCGTCACGAATGGCGAGTTTTCCCGCACGCAGTGGTAGAGGGAATCCGGTATTTGGTAGGCCACGAGCATCGCGATGTCCGGTTGGATCAGTAAGCGTTGCGCTTACGCAACACCTCGAAAAAGGTCTTGATCAGTATTTGGATGTCCAGCCACAGACTCCAATTGTTGATGTACCAGAGGTCGAGTTTTACGCGTTCGGAGATGTGCTCGATCGTAGGTGTGCCCCCACGCGCTCCATTGCATTGCGCCCAGCCGGTCATGCCGGGCTTGACGTGATGCCGGAAAGCATACGCGCTCAACACCGTCTCAAAATAGTTGTCATGGGCCAGCGCATGCGGACGCGGGCCGATCAGGGACATCTCGCCCCTGAGGACGTTCAACAGCTGAGGCAATTCGTCGATGCTTGCCGATCGCAGCAGGCGGCCAATGGACGTTACCCGCGGATCGTCGCGCGTCGCCTGCACCACAGCGGGCCCGTTTTCCTGCACGGTCATGGTGCGGAATTTGAACATCATGAATTGCTTGCCATTAAATCCCTTGCGGAACTGCCGGAAAATAACTGGCCCGGGACTGTCAAGCTTGATGGCGATAGAAGTGAGCGCCATGATCGGCAGAAAGAACAGCAGCGCCAGGGCCGCGATGACGATGTCCATCACGCGCTTGACGAAGCGTTCCGCAGCGCTGAGCGGCGCACGTTGAATTTCGATGGCGAGGACGCGCTGACGCGCCGACGACGCATAATTCGTCAACGTCCGAACCCGCATGTCGGGCAGCAGCCGCACTGCGACCGGAAGCGTCTTGACGTGCTCGCGGATGAACTCCAGCCGGGGCGCATCCTCCCAGGGCATCGCAAGCAAGACTTCCCTGCAATTGTTGCGCCTGACAAAGTTTGCGGCCGCGTTGATAACGCTGACATCGGTGGAGTCGCGCTTCACCGGATCGTCTTCCGAACTGAGCATGAAGCGGCTGACTTCGGAAGTACCGAAGAAAACCAGGAGATCCCGAGGCTCCAACGCTGATATCTCTTGGAAATCGCCGATCAGCACGATGTCCCGCCGGCCGATCACGCCGCGCGAAACGGCAGCCGCCAGCGCCAGCTTGGTCGCCTTCCTGACGGCGAGTAATCCCACCGGCGCCACAAAATAAAACGCCACAAAGGCGCCGCGCGAATAATCGACGCCGATCTTGAGCAGAAACGCGAAGAAGGCGAGCAGCAACCCTGTCGTAAACCAGCAGATCAATATTTCGCCGGTCTCGACGCGCGGTTTGGCGCTGTCAGGAAAATCGTAATAACCGCTGCCGCTCATGCGCAGGATGTGAATGAAACTCGCCAACAAGCCGACGGCGCAATACGGCAGAACGTTCGGCACCGCATTGCCTACGGACAGCTGGTAGCCGATGCCACCTGCCACGCTGGACAGCAGGATCACGAAGGCATCTGCGGTCGACAAGAAATAGGGGACCGCGCTGCTGGAAAAACGAGCGGGAGATCCGCCAGCGGATTTATCGAGCTGGCCTACCTTGTTGCCGATATCCGCTCCGATCGACATGGAAAATGCCCGCGCAGTATCAATGATACGACCTGCCTGATTACTGGTCAGAGAGACCATTTACTGGCCAGAGAGACCATAAATCCGACAGACGTTCAAAGGCCTAAGTAACTCTTCGTTAATACCCGTGACAATACACTCGGCCGGAGTGCGACGCAACATTTAATCAGTGAATGCGCCATTAACCGCATTATGGAGCGAGTAGACGCATGCTGCCCATCCTCGCCTGCGGTGCCGGCATCTATGTGGGCCTTCATTTTAATATTTTGGCGCTGCTCCCGCTCTCCGTATTGGGCGCCGGGGCGTACCTGGTCTCGGCCTGGGCCAACGGCCAGGGGCTGCTGGACGGTCTAGTCGTCGTGGCACTTCCAATCATCGCCGTTCAGGCAGGCTATTTCCTGGGGCTGACAACCCGGCCGGCTTATTTGCACCTGCGATCCCGGCTCAATATCCGGCATTCAGAGCGGGTATAATCCCGGCAATACGATTTAAACGCGGATTATCCGCAATTTCCGCGGCTGATGGTCCCTACCGCACCTTGTCGGCGAAATACCGGCTGAAGACTTCCTGAATGTCACCCAGCCCGCCAAGCTGACGCTCGAGCTCCTGGATGCGTTTTTCGCCGCTTGCCATTTGCTGCTCATATTCCTTGATCATGGCGGCGTCCTTGGCGTCGCGCGTCAAATATTCATCATAGTCAGTGCCTGTGGCAAAGGCAGCCTGATCACGCGCCGCATCGACCCGCGCACGCAGGGCGTCCCTCTCCTTCCGGATCGACGCGACGGCGGCCTCGACGGCGGCCGAAATTGAGCCGAGCCGTTCGCTGTCGGTCTGAGCATCGCGCTCCGCGGAACGAACCTTGAAAGCTCGTGCCATATCGAGTCTCCTTGGGGTGCCGGCTGTCGCTGCACTGCTTCGCTGGACCGGCAGACCGCTAGACCACCGCTGGAAGGGAAGTTTTGTACAGCCTATCGAACCGCTGTCCGATCAACAACGTTGCATTTTTTTGAAAAAACGAAAGGCTGGATTTCTGGTTGATTCGGATTTTCTGCAGTAGCAACGACCGTACAAGCGTATAGGTTTACCAAGCACATACCGAGGTGACGACCGGACAGAAACAAGATGAGATTTCGAGACACCTTGAAATTTGCTCTTGAGCTGTTTGTGCCTGAAAAGCTCATGCACCCAGGCGGGAGTACTGCGTCCGATCCGAAGCCCGAAGCTTCGCAGAATGTCGCGACAGGTTTCGGGGCGGAGGAACCCGTACACGGCGGCAGGGAGGCCCGACAGGGCGGAAAGGCCCGCCGGATTATCGAAGAGCTGGACCACGGCCAATTCGGCGGTCCCTCGTTCGGGACTCAAACGATCGAGTTGATGTCGAAGGCGCTGGAAGGCGCCGAGGCCGCATTGCCCGAGCCGGCATCTGACCATCAGCTTCGATTGATCGCAGCCAGGATCTTGAAGGTAGCCGGCGACGGCGAGCGCGACCCGGTCCGCTTGAAGGCCGCAGCGATGTCTGCCCTGGCACCGGTTGTTGACGATGCGGATGGAAGGCCACCATCGGCCTGAGCAGCAGGCGCTGCCGAAAGGACGGGCCGTCGAGATTAGTGTCCCCTGCCCGGGCCTGATCGGACGGGGTGATTTGCCACTAAAGCGGATGGCAAGCTATAAGCCGACCGGGCGGCTGCCTGATCGTCTCGCCCGCTCAGCCTGGGGACAATCAAAGTGGTTCATCGCGAAGCTCCTAAATCGATCCTGGTTCACGCGCTGTTTGGACTGAGGAAACTTCTGGGCGTCGCAACATTCGCCCTGATCATTGTTCTGCTGGGCCCGAAGCTGTTTGTCCTGTTCGACAATCCCAGGAATGCAACGGTCCCCGCCAAGCTGTTCGAGGCGCGCGAATACGTTCTCAGTAAATCATTGCCCGTGCTGCATCGATACGTGCCGACCAACATTGCCGGCAGCGATCGCTCCGACTGGATCCTCATTGGCCTTGCCATTGTTGTCACTATTTTCTCAGGCGCGGTCGCCCAACGCGTGCAGACCGCCTCGAACCGGCGGCTGCTGCGAAAGTCGGCCCAGGCATGGCGCCGGAAAGAGGGCGTGAAGCCTGGCTCCAAGCTTGACGCCGAACTGGAGACAACGCTGCGAATGGCGGAAAGCGGCAAGGTCGTGAACCGTCAGGAGTTGTTGAGAGTATTTGCCGAAACCAAGAAGAAGCTCGACACCTTCGGCCGCGAAGTGGCCTTCCTTGCCATCGACGTGGTCGGCTCAGCGGGGATGAAGACCGGCGAGGATCCTTCTTCGATCCAATATGACTTCGAAGAGTATCGAAAGCTTGTGGAGCGCATTTTTCGCGCCCGAGGCGTATTGAAGACGGCATGGACGCCCGATGGCGTAATGGCATGCTTCGCCCACGTCGAGGACGCTTGCCAGTCGGGCAAGGATGTCATCAAGAGTCTCAGGGTGTTCAACAGCGAGGTGAAACTGTCCAAGGCCGATTTCGCCGTTCGCTGCGGCGTGAACGCGGGCCTGGTCTACTTCGACGACTCGACTCCGCTCGAGAGGATATCGGACCGCGTTATCGACGTCGCCGGACACATGCAGAAGAACGCCGAGCCGAACACCGTGCTGGTGGCGCGCAAGATCATCGAGCCGCTGCGTCAGCTTGAGGAATTTACCCACACCACGCAAGTCATCGATGGCTACGAAGCCAGCGTGTGGCGCGACACCGGCCACTAGATAGGTCACATTGGTGCACCGCCGAACCACATGACTTTTCTTCTCGATAGCCGTGCGGAAAAGCACGGCCTCCACTCTCGAAAGACTGCATTGACGAAGGATATTCGGGTGCGATCCGTGCCGAAAATCGGCGACGGCTTGAGGAATCGCGAACTCAATGTCGCGGCATCGGAAAGACTGGTCACGAGCGGAACGACCTCGTTCTCCATCGACCGTAATCTCGACGCCCAGGTGCCAGCCGACTTCACTGGATGGCTCGCCGATCAGGCGCGATCATTTTCATTCACCGCGAATACTCTCGCGCTTTAAATAAACTGTCGTCCAACTGTCATACATCCCAATCATATTCCCGCGCGCGGCTCACGTGAATAAAAACGAGCGGCGCAAGACAATAACGGATCAAAGCGATCCACTTAAACAGGGTTGGGGTTATGAAACTTTTGCTTCGCACAGCGATGGCGCTCGGTGTCTTGGGCGCGGCCATCGCTCCCTCTCACGCGGTCGTCGTTGGTACGGCAGACAGCTCGAACAGCATACCGTTCGATACGTATCTCGGCGGATACGCCTATCAGCAGGTTTACGCCGGGCTGAGCTCCATCAATATCAACTCGCTCACCTTCTATAATTCACAGCACCCGGGTGGCACCCCGGCGACGGGCCAGTTCCAACTCTACCTGTCTTACGTCTCTTCTTCCACGAACATTGCGAGCTTTGACAACACCAATGTAGCTTTCCCCGACGCATCGGCCCAGGTTTATTCGGGTGCGCTCTCTTCGCTCGCAAATGGGAAACTCGAATTCACGCTGTCCCAATCGTTCAACTACAATCCGGCCAACGGATATCTGATGTTGACGGTTTACAACCCGGGCCTGTCGGGAGATGGAAATTTGTTTCTCGACGTTGATAGGGACAACGCCAATACAAACGGACGTTTTTCCGCCTACAACTACCAGGCGTTCAATCAGGGCTTGGTAACGGGATTTAACGAGCAGGTGTCAGCCGTTCCGGAACCCTCGACCTGGGCAATGTTGATCCTGGGCTTCGCCGGTGTGGGTTTCATGGCTTATCGCCGCCGCAACGGCGCACCGTTCGCAGCCTGATCAGCGCTCCCATTGAATTGAGAAAGCCGCCGCAGGGCGGCTTCTTTTTTTGCCGTGCCGGACCGCCGCTGCGCAGCAAATACGTCGTTTTAGAAAAGCAAAGCGGGCATCAACCTCAGTGCGGTGCGCTATGGCGTCCATGAGGACACTGAGGACGTGCCGGCCACCAAAGCTGTGCTGGAGAAACCGCCGTCGCGAACAACGGTCCCACTGCCGTAGGGGGCAAATCGCCCCCCCAGAGTTTCCTGTCCATATTGCCGATATCAGATGTTCTGATTTTTCAGTTCGGCGCGCGATCGCACCGGCCGTTCGTGGGCAGCGATTGCCAAGGCCGGATGACAGATCCGTGTCGTGCGCTTCGCCGTGCAGGGTCATTTCAAAGCGCAGGAGATTTAAGACAGCGCAACGGCAGGATCCAACGATGCCGCCGCATATAGGAAGTAAGCCCCTAAAATCGCAGGAGAACCTTTAAGTTCCTGCACGTTGACCGCCGCAAAATTATATCCTACTGTTAAACTTTAATTGATTAATTCCATTTCCAACGGTGGCGGCCGTGGACACAAAAATCAACTCCGATTTGAGACGATTGCGCTACGCCCTTGAGGCGGTTTCCGCGGATTTGGATGCCATTGAACAACGGCCGCATCCTTCGCTTCGTTCGGCTGCCGAAAACCTCGAGGGAAATCGGCGCGACGGCCTGGAGGCGTTCGTCAATCACTTCGTCTTTGCGGTAAAGCGCGGCGTCCTGCGGTAGGCGAGCGACAGCCCGCGCGTATTGAGCCTTCCATCGCCAAGGCGCAAGCAAAAACCCCGGCATTAAACAAGCCCATTTGTATGGCATTTCACATATCGCTGAAGGTTCCATTGTTACGTTGCGACCCAACGCAACGACGGGTTTGCGGTTCAATCTGGAATGCGGTCGTGATCACATTAATGCCGGTCGATATTGCACAAGCCTATTTCGAGATTCTGCAGCTTCGCAAAGAGGTTCGAAAGGCCGAACTCGCCTTCAGGATTTCCCTCGCGCGTCCGCCGGGCCGTCCTCGCCACCGCGGGCGCACGAACGAACGCGGCCCGCAGGCGATCAATCCACAAATGCCTCTTTTAAAACAGGGCCGAAATTAACCGCCACGGCCAGCGGCAGAATTCGCAGCGTTCCCCACGCCGACCCGGCCGGTCCATCTCGAGCCCGTTAACATCGATTCCGGATTGGTCAAACATTAAGCCGGCAGGATAAAATCGGGGCGCGCGCATTTACCATGCAGCCAAATCCCGCTCGATTTCCCCGGCAATCTCCGAAAATCCATTTAAATCAATTGTCTAATTTAGAGTTGGCAGCTAAATTACCGACGATTTCTAATCGTGCCGTCCGGGCAGGGACGAAGGGACGGGATTTTTCGATTGGTATTTCGTGTCGCGGGGACGATGCGATTTTTTTTTGAAAGCAAGGCATGCATCACCCTCGCAGAGAGCATTTCAGCCAATCAACGCCTGTCCGCACTTTCGTCTTTGTGATCGGCACCCGGCCTGAAGTCATCAAGGTGGCTCCCATCATCCGCCGCCTGCGCGAAACCGAATGGGCGACCATTCGGATCGTAACATCGGGCCAGCAGAGCGATCTGCTCGACAGCACCCTTGCCGAATTCGACCTCCGTCCGGACTTCTCCATCCGGCACCGAAGCAATTGTCGCACGCCGGCAGTCCTCGCCAGCCAGCTCATTCGCCGCCTCGACAAATATTTCGGGGAGATCCGGCCGGATTGCGTTCTGGCCCAAGGCGACACGACGACCGCCTATGCGTCGTCGATCGCGGCGTTCTACCGCAGGATCGCCTTTGTGCATGTCGAGGCCGGGCTGCGCACGCCAAGCCTTGATGCGCCCTTCCCCGAGGAATTTCACCGCCGTTCGATTGCCGTATCCACGTCCCTTCACTGCGCGCCGACATCGGCCGCGGCACAGAACCTGATGCGAGAGAACATTTCGCGGGAGAAAATCCTGGTTTCGGGAAATACGGTCATCGACTCATTGCTCGAAGTCGCGGCCTCGAAGCCGGCGCCGCCCGCCGACTTTCCGGGGCTAAAGACCATCCTGCTCACGGCGCATCGGCGCGAGAATTTCGGCGCGCCGCTGCGGGATGCGTTTACCGCGATCAGGGCGTTCGTCGATCTCACCCCCGACGTCGCGGTGTATTTTCCGGTTCATCCCAATCCGAACGCGCGCGAAACGGCCGTCGAAATTCTTTCGGGGCATCCCCGGATCAAGCTGGTCGATCCGCTCGGCTACCGCGACATCGTCGCCGCGGTACAGAATGCCTGGTGCGTGGTGACCGACAGCGGCGGCCTCCAGGAAGAGGCGCCGGCGCTCGGCAAGCCCGTTCTGGTGTTGCGCGACGTGACCGAGCGGCCCGAGGCGGTGGCGTCGGGGGTCGTCGAACTGGTCGGGACTTCCCGCAATGCGGTGTTCGGCGCCTTGTTCGAACTGCACAAGAACAAGGCCAAATACGCCCGCATGGCCCGGCCGGTATTTCCCTATGGAGACGGCCACGCCAGCAAGCGGATCGTCGAGGCGCTCCATCGGCAATTCGTCCTTCAGACCGTCCTTGCGCCGCAAATGCGCTCCGCCGAAATCATTCAGCTTCACCACGCATCCTGACAAATGACACAAGCTCCCGCCTTTATCTTCCAATATCTGTATGTCGTCGAAATTCTGATGTTGATCGCCGGTGTGATCATCGCGATTTCCAGCATCGACGATCTCGTGGTGGACCTGCTGTATTGGAGCAGCAGGTTGATGGGCACCTCGGACAGCAAGTCCAAGGAATTGCCGAGCGTGGAAATTCTCGAGCAGCTGCCCGAGCGCCCGATCGCCATCATGGTGCCGTGCTGGAAGGAGCACGACGTCATTTTTTCGATGCTCTCATCGAACTCCCGGCTGGTGCGCTACGCGCACGCGCATTACTTCGTCGGCGTCTATCTGAACGATCCCCTGACCCAGGCCGAGGTGCGCAAGGCGCAGGGGCTGTACAAGAACATCCATATGGTGCTGGTCCCGCACGACGGCCCGACCAGCAAGGCCGACTGCCTGAACCAGACGATCTCGGACATCTTCATGTTCGAGGCCGAGCAGAACATCCAGTTTGCGGGCATCGTGATGCACGATTCCGAGGACCTCATTCATCCGCTGGAGCTCAAGCTCTTCAACAAGCTGGTCGACATCTACGACTTCATCCAGTTGCCGGTCTACTCGTTCTCCCGGCCGATCACCTCGATGATCGCGGGCCTCTACATGGATGAGTTCGCCGAGATGCACACCAAGGACCTCGAGGTCCGGCAGCGGATCAGCGGCGTCATTCCCTGCGCCGGCGTCTCCGCATGCTTCAGCCGGGAGGCGATCCAGCATCTCAACGATCAGAACCAGGGCGAGGCTTTCCGCACGTCGTCGTTCACGGAAGACTACGACATCGCGTTCCGCGTCTCGGAGCTCGGGTTCAAGTCCGCGTTCATCGCCTATCCGGCCCACTATGCGATCGACATCGATATCGACAGCGGCAACCCGGGCATTCTGCACCGGACCCTTCCGGTGGCGACCCGCGAGTTCTTTCCGTCAGGCCTCGAGGCCGCCTATCGCCAACGCGCGCGCTGGCTGCTCGGCATCGTTTTCCAGGGCTCCCAGGAGCACGGCTGGAAAGGCTCGCTCGGGACCAAGTATTTTCTGGCGCGAGACAGGAAGGGCGTGATCACCAGCCCGGCCGTCATGCTCGCCTATTTTGCGCTCGCCAATCTGACCGTGTTCGAACTCTATCGGGCGGTTTTCGATCCCGAAAGGCAGTTTGTTTATACCCTGCTGTCGCAGGACTGGGCGGTATGGCTGTTCTTCGCAAACTTCCTGTTTCTGGTCTGGCGCCTGTTCAATCGCATGACGTTCACGGGCATGATTTACAATGTGCGTCACGCCCTGATGGCCGCGCCGAGACTTGTCGTTGGCAATTTCGTCAACTTCTTCGCGACGTGGCGCGCCGTGCGCATCTATGTCGGCCACCGGGTATCCGGCACGGCCCTGGTTTGGGACAAGACTTCCCACTCCTACCCGGTTCACATGGGCGACCTCACGCTGCCGCGAACCGCCGTGGCGGCCGATGGCGCGGGCGCCGCAGGGGGCAGCTAAGCCGCCAGCAGAGCCTGGTCTTCGCGCGGCTGCTCACGGGACGGGCTGGGGCCAAGGATGAGGCGCGCGAACGAGCGCGTTCCGAGCAACACCGCGCAGACCACGATCGCGGCGAGTTGGAGACCGGGGTAAAAAATCACCGCCCCAAGAACGAGCCAGCCTGCCGCGATGGCGAGGAAGTCGCCGAGCTTCGAGCTCCGGCTATGGGCGGGATCGAAGCCCCGATCGAGCGCCGTGGCGATCGCATCGAAGCCGTCAATCGCATCTCGGCTGGTCGGGCCGGCCGCAAAATCACGTGAAAACATCGAACATCCCCGGGAGCCTCTCGCGGGCTCTCGGGGGCATTTGGCGGGAAGACTATTGCCCCCCGCTCAAACCGACCGTTACAGTTTTATCCATATGGCTTTTTGGGCGCGGAAGGCGTTGCGCCTGCCGGGAGATGAATAATTCCGGCCCAACACATTCGTTAGAATTTGAATGGTTGGCGGGGGCGGCCCGCCGAAGCGACACAGGTGGCGGCCAAAGAGCCCACGATCCGCTCCGGCAGGCTTCGGCCTGGATCCGGGCCGGACGGCGGAATTGCCGTTAGTATTGATATCCCTTCCGTTTAATTGGCCTTGCTTTATTTAATTGGCGTATTAAAAGGGTGACAAGATATTAATGATTCATTTTTTTGGAACTTCATGATGCGAAAATTTCTTGCACCGCTCTGCGCGCTCGCTGCCCTTGTCGCCTTTAGCGATCACGCCAGCGCGGTGGTCGTCACGGCTTCCAACGGCCCGTTCAGCGCCGGCAATAGCAACACCAACAACGACATTACGTTCGACAGCCTCGCCACGCCGAACACGTTCGCCGGCACCAGCATCCAGTGGGGCGCCGCGCCGGTCTCGCTTGGCGGCATCGCCTTCTCGGGTACGGCGATCATCGCCAGGAATGCGGCGGGAACGTCGGCGGGGATCTCGGCGACGCCGGCGGGAGACACCAGCAACTACATGTCCATTCTGGGCGGCAAATCCGAAACGCTGACGTTCTCGGGAACCCAGAACAGATTCGGTCTGTTTTGGGGATCGATCGATTCCTACAACAGCGTCGCATTCTATTCGGGAAACAGCGCCACGCCGTTCCTGACGCTTTTCGGCAATACCCTCAATGCCGTGCCTGCGCTTGGATTTGACGGCAACCAGTCGGGCGCCCTGACCAACGCTTATGTCACGTTCACCGGCTTGAGCTTCGACAAGATCGTTCTCGCATCGTCGAGCAATTCATTCGAATTCGACAACATCTCGTTCGGCGGCAACCTGAATAATGTTGGACCCGTGCCGGAACCGTCGACCTGGGCCATGATGCTGCTGGGCTTCGCCGGTATTGGCTTCGTCTACCGTCGCCGCCGATCCAGGCTTGCCGTCACGGCAGCCTGAGCTGCGGCGGCCTGGACTTGCATTGATCTCTGCGGCCGCGAAAGCAGCCGTAATCAGCGGGCCAATTGCCGGTAGATCGCCGGCAGGGCCGCCGGCAACCCGCGGATGTTGCCGACGATGGCGTAGCCGCCGCGCCCGAACAGGGCCGGAAAATAGGACTGCGCGCTTGCGTCGACCGTGACGCCGAATACCGCAACGCCCAGCCGCCGCGCTTCCCGCACGGCCTTGCGGGTGTCTTCGACCGCAAAGCGGCCTTCGTAGTGATCGACATCGTTGGGCTTTCCGTCCGTCAGCACCAGCAAGAGCTTCTTGCGCTGCGGCTGGTCGACGAGCTGGGCCGCGGCATGGCGTACCGCGGCTCCGATGCGCGTGTAGTAACCCGGTCTGAGCGCGCCGATACGTCGCTCGACGGCGGCTCCCATCGGTTCGCCGAAAGCCTTGACGGTCTCGATGCGGACCCAGGAACGCTTTCGCGAGGTGAACGTCAGGATGCTGTGATGGTCCCCGCAGGCGGATAGCCCATGCGCCAGGACGAGCAGCGCTTCCTTCTCCACGTCAAGAACGCGCTGGCCATCGACCCACGCGTCTGTCGAAAGCGAGACGTCGACCAGCAGCGTTGCCGCGAGGTCGTGCCGCTGCGGCCGCATCGCCACGTGGACCCGGTCGAGCGATCCGCTACCCGCCCGCAGATCGGCTCGCGCGCGGACCAGCGCATCGAGATCGAGGTCGAATCCGTCGGCCTGGCCGCGCATCACGTCATGCTGCGGCCGCAGCGCCTCGAAGCGCCGCCGGACATGACGGACGTGCCGCAGGATGTTCGCATCCGGAGTCCAGCCTTCGCCAACCTCCGGCGCCTGGCCCGTCAACACCCGGCAATAATCCGGCAGATACGCGCCGGCGCGGTAGTCCCACTCCGGATAAAGCCGGCCGCTGTCCAGGCGCGTGGCGTCGAGCGCTTGCGGCGGCAGATCCAGGTCGAATTTCAGCCTCGTGGCGGGCTTGCCGCTGCGACGGCCGATCGCGAGTTCGTCGAGGTCGTCGGCCGCCTTGCGGGCGTCCTCATCCTTGCTGTCGTCCGAGGGGCGGTCGACATTCACCATTTCCGCCATCGCGAGGATCTTCTCGAAGCGGTTCAGGATGAACGGATCGCGCTTGCCGCCGTCGTCGCGTTCGCGGACGGCCCGGCGCTTGCGCGTGTCCGGCGAGTCGGCTTCCTCGCCCGGCATGGGCGCGTCGTCGTCGCCGGTTTCGGCCGCAACGGCCGCGCGCGTCCAGCAATCCCCCCACAACGGACAAGGCAGCATCGGCCGATAGCCGGGCGGCGCTTTCGCCGGCAGCGCGCCGGTGCCGATCACGGCCGGCCATAGCCGGCCTTCCGGAGGCGCATCGACGCCCAGCAGCGCCAGCACGATTCGCTCGATTTCCTGCTCGGCCCGCGGCAGCGGCCTGCGCGGGCGCGCTTGTGCCGTGGCCGCAGCCAGCCGCGCGTAGGGGCGAACCAGGCCGGGGAATAGCGCTTGCACTTTTGCGACGGTCTCGCGGGCCTGCCGCAGCGCGACGAGATCGCGCCGCAGCGGGTCGGGCTCGTCGGTCGCCGCAACCGGCGCCGTGGCGAACCACGCCGCCAGCCAGCGATAGAGCAAGGCGTTGAGCGTGCGATCCGGAAACAGGGCGATGCGGTCCGGCAGGAAGACGGTTGCGCCGTCGCGGCCGGGATGATCGATGCTCTCGTCGCCAAGTCCGATGCGCTGCCGCCAGCCGAGCCGATGGCCGGAGTTTCGCGATTTGGCGCCCGCGATCTGCACGCCCCCTTCCCCGCCCAGCGCGCGGAACATGATCGCGATCTGCCCCTGCACCTCCGCAAGCGTCGCGGCCGCGTCGGAATAAACCGGATAGCTCGCCGTGGCGCCCACCAACCGATGCCAGGCGCGGCCAACCGTTTCCTCAAGTTCGAGGAAGTCGAGCATTGCCTTATCCGATCACGGCGCGGGCCACATCGAGCAGCGCGGCCTTGACGTCGGCATCGTCCGTGAGCGGCTCGATCATGCCGGCAAGCACGGCATCCATGACGGGGATGCCGGCTGAAATCAGCGTCGCGCAATAGACGATCAGGCGCGTCGATACGCCCTCCTCGAGATCCTGTCCCTTGAGCGCACGCAGCCGGCCGGCCAGCGCCACCAGCGGACGCACGCGCTCGGCAGCAAGTCCGCTCTCGGCGGCGACCACCTCGATCTCCTGCTCGGCCGGAAGGAAGCCGAATTCGATCGCGACGAAGCGCTGGCGGGTGGAAGGTTTCAAGGCCTTCAGGAGACTTTGGTAGCCGG
>Ga0207689_10001494_pt1 | contig 22316 bp, 18 predicted proteins | sample KBSMisM52_FD_184312 | JGI IMG/M metagenome (GOLD analysis project Ga0207689, IMG submission 184312) | Miscanthus rhizosphere microbial communities from Kellogg Biological Station, Michigan, USA - KBS Miscanthus M5-2 (SPAdes) (version 2) | ecosystem: Host-associated > Plants > Roots >... | reverse complement strand
ACGAGCGATGAGCGGCCGTTCCGTCGCGCAAAGCACGTGAAGCTTGGCCAGAATCCGCCGCCGCTGGGCCGTTCCGGGCGTGGATCCGTCGAGGCGGCGCTCCGGTCCCGCACCGAGCGACGCGAGCTCGTCGCGCATCGCCTTGACGAGCGGACTCAAGTCGAGCGTGCGGCGGCCCGTGCCGGCGGGTTTCGCGTGCGCCGCGCCGATTCCCGAGTCGCCATCCATATCGACCGCAACGGGATCCCGGCTCGTCGGGTCCGCCCGCGACTTGAGCTTCACCGCGCGGGACCAGCGCGGCATGACCGCCATGACCCAGAGCGCGTCGGTGGGCGGGAGATGTCCGCCGTTCACGAGGTCCTGCAACAGCACGTGGAGGTACTCGCGCTCGAGCGTGGTGTCCGCTGCGTTGGGCGAGCCGCGGCGATTGACCGGGAGAATGACCTCCGCGAGATCGCGCGCCTGCGCGAACTTGAACGCGTCGTGGACTTCCTTCCACGGAAATCGCGTGGACTTCTCGTCGACGTAGGGCCGCAGCAGGAGCTCGGTCTGGCGGTATTGGAAATAATGGAGCGCGACCAGCGACAAGTGCTCGTTCGAGCCCTCGAGCTTCGAGCCGTCGGGGATGGCCTTCAGAAACTGGCTATGGGCCCTGCCCAGCACGCGGCAAAGCTCGAACGCGGCTTGCCCCGCCTTTTGGCCCATCGCCGGCATTTGCGGGTCGCTCGAGATGTAGCCGTCCAGGAGGGCATCGCAGAGCGCTCGCGCCTCCTTGTCGAGCGCCAGGAGCGCGCGCAGGCGGTCCATGTCGGACGCATCCCGGACATTGGGCTCGGCCAGCGCTGCACAAAGGGCTTCCTGCGCGGCAAGGGCGTCGTTCTGCGGCAGGGCACGACAAAAGGCGTTCGCCGCCTCCACGCCCGCGAGCGGATCGGTTCTCTCATTGCCCAGGATCGTCAGAAAGCCGAACATCGATGTGCCTGCCTTGACTCAACCTCGAGTGCAAAGCACGCGCCGTGCCACTTAACCCTACGAGACACCCGGCGCCGGGCATCCGGGCCTCTCTTCAGCGCCCTCCGACGCCCTTCGCGGCAATGCGCTGGGCGAGGTTGAACGCCTCCACGAGGCCATCGGCGTTCGCCACGTTGCGCCCGACGATGTCGAAGGCGCTGCCGCTCGCGCAGGTGGCCACGGGCACCGGCAGGCCGCCGTGGAGGGTGACGCCATGGTCGAAGCCCATGAGCTTCATCGCGATCTGACCCTGGTCGTGGTACATCGACACCACGGCGTCGAAATCGCCGCGGCGTGCCGCGACGAAGACCGTGTCCGGCGAGAGCGGGCCGGAAACGTCGACGCCCTCGCGGCGGGATCGGGCGACCGCGGGCGCTATGGTGTCGATCTCCTCGCGCCCGATCGAGCCGCCGTCGCCCGCGTGCGGATTGAGTCCCGCGACGGCAATGCGCGGCGACCCTCTGCCCGCCGCCTTGAGGTAGCGATCGGCGATGCGCACGGCGGCGCATACGCCGTCCTCCGTAATCGCAGCGGCCACGTCGCGCAACGGAATGTGCGACGTGACGCGGGAGGTCCACAAACGGCCGGTGACGTTGAATTCGCTGACAAAATCCGTGACGCCGAATTTTTCCTGCAGGTAGCGAAGCTCGTCTTCCTGCGTGAGACCGCCGAGGCGCATCGCGTGCTTGTTGAGCGGGGCGAACACGATGCCGTCGATCTCGCCGCGCTTGGCGGCGTCAGCGGCCGTCTCCAGCGCGCTCAACGCCGCCCGCCCGCCGGCCTCGGTCGCTTCGCCCGGTGTGATGGCCCGGGCGTCGATGAGATCGAGAACCGCCAGCGACGGCTTGCCTTGCTCGAACCGGAGCGCCCCGGATTCGCAGAGAGCGAAATCGACATGCGTTCCGGCGACCTTCTCGCCCGCCGAGAGCATCGCCGGATCCGTGTAGACCACGACGTCGGCGTCCGCGCACGTCTCGCGGCGGGCGAGAAGCTTCACCGCGATCTCGGGGCCGATGCCGTTGGGGTCTCCGAGGAGCAGTGCGAGGCGCGGCCGCCGCGCCGCCGTTGCACGTTGCGGTTCAGTCGACACGGATGTTCGCCGTCTTGATGAGCTTGCCGAAGCGGTCGTATTCGTCGCGATTGAGCTTCGTGAATTGCTCGATCGTCATTTTGCCGGGCTCGCCGCCCAGGCCTTTGAGGCGGGCATCCACATCCGGCAGCGTCAGCGCTTTTGCGAGCTCGGCGTGCAGCTGGTCGACGATCGCCTTCGGCGTGCCGCCGGTGACGAACAGGCCGTACCACGTCGTCATCTCCGCGGCGGGGTAACCGGCCTCCGCGATCGTCGGCACGTTCGGCAGTTCCGCCGAGCGCGTGGGGCTCGTCACCGCGAGCGGACGGAACTTGCCGGCCTTGATCTGCGTCATCGCCGACGACGTCGTGTCGAACATCATCTGCACTTCGCCGGACAGGAGGTCGACGTGCGCCTGGCTGCTTCCCTTGTAGGGAATGTGAGTCGTCTTGACACCCGCGGCCAAATCGAACGCTTCGCCGGCGATGTGCTGCGTGCTGCCCACGCCCGACGATGCATATTTGATATCGCCGGGCTTCGCCTTGGCCGCGGCGACGAGATCCTTCACGCTGGTGTAGGGCGTCACGCTGCCGACGACGAGCACGTTGGGCACGACGACGACCAGTCCCACGGGCTGCAATTGCTTCAATGGATCGAACCCGAGCTTGATGAGATGCGGCGCGATCGCCTGACCCGTATTGGTCGCGACAAGCAGCGTGTAGCCGTCGGGCGGGGCCTTGGCGACCAAATCCGCCGCGATCGTGTTCGACGCGCCCGGCCTGTTCTCGACGACGAAGGGCTGCTTCATCGCCTCCTGGAACTTGTCCGCGAGCATGCGCGCGATGATGTCCGTGCCGCCGCCGGCGTTCGCGCCGACGAGAATCTTGACCGGTCGTGCCGGATACGCGGCGTCCGCTGCCGTCGCGACGCGTGCTGCCATCGTCATCGCCAGCGTCATCGCCAGCAGCGCGAGAGCCATTCTGCGTAGTGCTTGCATCGATCTCCTCCTGTTGGTTGCCGTCGCCTTGCGGGAGCCATCCACCGTTGGCAAGCCCGTCGGTCCATCGGTTGTCGCATCCTAAGCCGACGCAGCAATAACCGTCCAATCGATATTTGCTAATGTGTGATAACTTATTGGTATCGCTCGGCAAGTCGCAGCCACTTTTTTTCGGACTTTCCCCTTATGAAGCGAACCATCCCCCCCGACTGGCATCTGCGCTCGCGGCTCAAGGCGCGGCAACTCGCCCTCCTCGTCGCCATCGCCGAGCACAGGAGCCTCCGGCACGCGGCGCAGCACATCGCCGTGACGCAACCCGCGGCAACGCGAATGCTGAAGGAGTTGGAGGACGCGCTCGGCGTGCCGCTCTTCGAGCGCTTCGCCTGGGGCATGCAGGCAACACCGTACGGTGACACGATGATTCGCTATGCCCGCGGCGTGCTGACGGACCTCTCCGAGGCGCGCGACGAGATCGCCGCGCTCGCCTCCGGGGCGAAGGGAAAGCTTCGCATCGGCTCCGTTACCGGCGCCGTCCCGGGCCTTGTCTCGCCCGCGCTGCAATCCGTCCGGCAGGGGCGGCCCGGCCTCAAGGTGTTCGTGCTGGTCAATACGAGCGACGTGCTCGCCGCAGCACTGAGGCAAGGCACGCTCGACGTCGCGATCGGCCAGGTCCCGACCGACGCGGAGCGCGGCGAGTTCGACGCCGAACCGTTGCGCGACGAGCCGCTGTGCCTGGTGGCGCGCGCCGGCCATCCACTCGCGCGCGTGACGACCTTGACCGTGGCGTCGCTCTCCGGCGCGACGTGGATCCTGCATCCGCCCGAAAGCCCGATGCGCGCCGACGTCAACGCGATGCTCGCGCGCGCCCGGCTGGCGCTTCCCGGCGACGTGATCGAGACGGTGTCCATCGTCGCCACACTCGCTCTGCTGCAGGGGAGCGACGCGATCTCCGTGCTGCCGGTCGATCTCGCGCTCCACTACGCGAAGTACGGGTTGCTCGCGCGGCTGCCTCTCCACTTCCCCGCAGGGGGAAGCACGATGGAGCTCTTTACGCGCGCGAACCGCCGGCTCGCGCCGGCGGCACAGGACTTCGTGACTGCGGTGCGGAGTCTCGCGCCGGACTCCGGGAATGCGACTGTGACGCCTGCAACCTCCCGTGCGACTCGTGCAGCGACGCGAGCCACACGTGGAGCACGGCGATGAGATAGACAAACGCGGGCACGAACCAGAGATTGTCGATCAGCGCGATAAGCGGAGCGCCGGCGACGACGACCGCGACCGGCCCATGGGCGAACAGCCATCGATCCGCCTTCCATGCGAGAAGAACGACGACGGCCGCATGCAGCGCGAGCGCGACGACGCCGGGGATGAGGTACGGATGCGCGCCGGAGAGCGGCAGCACGCTGTCGTGCGCCGCGAGGTCCCGGCCCGCAAGCAGGCTCGCGGCGATCGCGCTCCACAAGAGTGCGAAGCCGCCGAAATAGATGATCACCATCGACCGCTCCGCAGGCTTCGCCCTCGGCATGGCTCGCCCTTTCGTTCCGAACAACCTCGTTTCCATGATAATCCAGCAATCCGACTGAGAGGAGAGGATCGATGGGAAGTCTCGATGGCAGGATCGCATGGGTGACCGGCGCGGGAACGGGCATGGGTCTCGCGGGCGCGCAGCACCTCGCCGCAGCGGGTGCGACCGTCGTGATGTCGGGGCGGCGCGGGGACGTCCTCGAGCGCGAAGCGGCCGGCATCCGGAAGGAGGGAGGCAAGGCCGAGGTCGAGGCGCTCGACGTGAGCGATGCGCCCTCGGCGCAGCGTGTCATGGGCGCGATCCTGAGGCGGCACGGCAAGCTCGACATCCTCGTGAACAGCGCGGGCCTCAACGTCCCGAAGCGATCCTGGCGCGACGTCACGGTCGAGAGCTGGAACGAAGTGATCCGTATCAATCTCGACGGCACGTTCTACTGCGTGCACGCGGCGCTGCCGTCGATGCGCGCACGGAAGGAAGGTCTCCTGATCAACATCGCCTCCTGGGCGGGCAAGTACACGCTCGCAATGGCGGGAGCCGCCTACAACGGCAGCAAGCACGCGGTGGTCGCGCTGACGGAGACCCTCAACATGGAGGAATGCGTCAACGGCATTCGCGCGTGCGCTCTCTGCCCGGCGGAGGTGGCGACCCCCATCCTCGACCGCCGCCCGATACCGCCGTCACCCGAGGAACGCGCGCGGATGCTGCAAGGCGAAGACATCGGCCGGGCGATCCGCTGGGTCGCCGAGCAGCCGCCGCACGTTTGCGTCAACGAGATCACGATCAGCCCGACCTGGAACCGGATGTACGTCGGCGGCGCGGACCTGAAGCCGCGATAGGCGCTGTCGGCGCTCGGCCGTTACCCTTCAGCACGCGAGAGCGCCGCGAGCGCCGCGGCCGCCGCTTCCTTCTGGTCCTTCGCCCAAGGCGGACCGGCGGACCGCCCCAACACGACGATGTGCGCCTCGAGGCGCGCGCGGTCGATGCCCAGTATCGCGACGGCGCCATCGAACGCCGATTTTTCGGGAAGCGTCGTCACTGCGAGCTTGCATTCGCGCGCGCCTGCCGCGAGCACGTCGCGAAAGAGCTCGCCTTCCGCCTTGTGCATTCGAACGTGGACGGCGAGGATTTCATCGGTGGTCCAGCCCGGCATGCCCGTGCCGACGAGCACGCCGCAGCCGCAGACCTCGTGACCCTCGCCGGCGAGGCGCCGCACGGCGTCGCCGATGCCGCTCGCCGCGAGGCGATGCGCGACCGCGATGCTTTGCTTCACCGATTCCCGCGCTGCCGCCGGTTTGAGCTCCGCCGCCGCATGATAGGGGGCGAACGCGCCTTCCGGTAAGAGCTTCATCTCTCCGCGCAGGACGAATCGCGGGTCGCGCACGTCGCCGCCCACGGCGACGAACGCCGCGCGTCCTGTGCGAGCCTTCAATCCGAGCGCAACGCGCATGAATCCGGCTGCCCCGGGTCGCTATCGCTCGCTTCGAGCCAGCTCAGCGACGACGCGCCGCACTTCGCTCGGCAGGAACGGTTTCTCGATGACCGGACGGCCGCTCTCGTCGACGAACTCGCGCAGCGCGGTAGCGAGCGTGTCGCCGGTCACGAAGATCACGCGCGAGGTCTGACCCGGCCACCGCCGCTCGATCTCGCGGTAGAGCGCGCGCCCGTCGAGATCGGGCATGCGGATGTCGGTGAGGATCACGTCGTAGCGCTCCACCGCCATCCGCTCCAGCGCCTCGCGCCCGGAGTTCGCCGTGACCACGCGGTGCTGCGCGCCCTCGAGGATTTCGGCCAGCGCATCGCGAATCTCGGGCTCGTCGTCGACCACGAGTATCGCCCGCTGGCCCGGGCTCGGCTTCGGCTGAGGCTTCGTGCTGGCGACGTGTGCGTCCACGCTGCCGACGGGAAGCTTGATCGTGAACACCGCGCCTCCTTCGGTCGGACACTCGACCGTCAGCGTGCCGCCGTGGGCTTCGATGATGCCCAGGCTCACCGCCAGCCCGACCCCGGTGCCGACTCCCGTTGGCTTGGTGGTGAAATAGGGCTCGAAGACGCGCGCGCGCAGCGATTCCGGAATGCCGGGACCGTTGTCGGCCACCTTGATGCGGACCATGTCGGCACGTGCGTCGAAGCTGCTTTTCACCTTTATCCGCCGCGTGACGGGACGATCCTGCAGCGACTGCTGCGCATTGATGACGAGGTTGAGCAGTACCTGATGGAGCTGGTCGGCGTCGGCAAGTATGGGCGGAATGTCGTCGGCGAGATCGAGCACCACCTCGATGCTGCTCGTCCGGATTGCATAGCTCGCAATGTCGAGCGCCGCCGTCACCACTTCGTTCACCGCTACTGGCCCCCGTTCGGGCTGCTGCTGCCGGGCCATTGCGAGGAAGGTCCGCACGATGCGCGCGCACCGCTCGGCGGCAGTCCGTATCTTGAGCGCCGCCACCTGGGTCGCCGAATCTCCCTGTTCTTCCAGCAACACCGCGCGGGCGACGACGACGGACAGCGGGTTGTTGAGCTCGTGCGCGACGCCGGCAAGGAGCGATCCGAGCGCCGCCAGCTTCTCGCGCTGATACAGCGATTCGCGCTGGCGCGCGAGCTCCGCCGCCGAGCGCTTCTTTTCGGTGATGTCGCGGGCGATCGTCAGCACGTGCGGCTTGCCTCGGTACTGCATCGGGATTCCGTGCACGTCGAGCTCCAGCGGGGAGCCGTCCAATCGCCGCTCGGTCACTTCCGAGTGCAGCGACTCGCCGTCGGGCGACACTTGCAGGGCCGCGGGCCGATACGAAGGACCCTTCCAGCTGGCCGGACGCAACGCCGTCGACTCGCCGTCGCTGTACCCGTACATGCGCCACAGCGCGGGATTGGTGTCCACCATCTCGCCGGCGGCGTTCCACAGCGCGAGGCCGTCGATCGACGCATTGAACATGGAGCGGTACTGCTCCTCGCTCGCGCGAAGCGCCTCTTCGGCCATCTTGCGGTCGGTGATGTCCCGGGCGAGCGCCAGTATCCGGTCCTGCCCGCCGATCGTCACGCGCTTGCCGAACACCTCGTGCCAGCGCAACCGTCCATCCTTGGACTTGGCGTGCCATTCGACCTGCAGCTGCTCGCCGGAAACCGCGCGGGCAAAGAGACCCATTGCGCCTTCGTGCGTGTAGGGATGCACGCCGGAGCCGAGCTCGCCCAGTTCGAGTTGCCGGAACTCCTCGCGACCGTAGCCGAACGCGGCGCATGCCCTGGGGTTGGCATCGACGATTCCGGCGGTCTCGATGTCGATGACGAAGATCGCATCCTCGGCGGCATCGAATATCGCCCGGTAGCTCGCCTCCGATACGCGCAGCGCCTCGTCCGAGCGCCTGCGCTCGGCGATGTCGCTCGCGATGGCGCCCGCCATCGCGTCGAACGCGCGGGAGAGCCGGCCCAGCTCGTCGCCTCCCCGCAGGCCGCTGCGCGCCGACAGGTGGCCTTCGGCCAACTCTTCCGCGGCATGGACGAGCCGCGCCGTGCGGCGTGTCAGCAGGAAGTGGAAGACCAGCCACATCGCCAGCGCGAGTGCGGTCACCCACCCCGCCCAGTAGAGGGATTGTTTCAGGACCTGCGCGCGCGCCTCCGCCTTGTAGCGCTTCAGGTCGTACGCGAGAAACAGGCTGCCCGTTCGAGTGGGGCGAAGCTCGTCGCGCTCGCCTCCCATGAGGACGCCGGCGTACCCCAGGAGCTCCTCGCCCTTGGAATCGACGGTCATGCCGGCGCGGCGCTCGCGAACCGCGATTGCCGCCTGGCCGAGATCGAAATGCGGCAGCACCGTGGCGATCGGCAGTCCCATCGACGCCCGGCGCGTCGCCTCGACGACCGTGTTCCGGTCGTCCGTCAATGCGGCGAACGTGACTTCGTGGTTGTGCGCGAGCACCGCGATCTCGCGCTGCGCGGCCGCGATGTCTCCCTTGAGCAGCAGGTACTCGAGCGTGCTCTGAAGGCGGGACATCTCCTGCGCCAGCCGCTTGCGGCTGTCTTCCTCCGCCGCGCGCTCGGCCTGCGGCACGTGATACAGCATGTTGACCGTGGAGAGGATCGCGGCGAAGCCCAGCAGGATGAGCGGGACCGTGAGCTTGAGCGTCGCCGGAATGCGAATGGTCAAGCGGCCCCCGCCTCGGCTGAGCATCGGGCGCGCCGGAACGGCCCGGCGGCGCTCATTTCTGCAGATCCGCCAGGGGGCCCGGCGCAAGGACGCTTTCGATCTCCACCGGAGCCCGCAGGAGCTTCGCATCGACCATCAACGCCATGAGCCGGCGCCCGGACACCGCCAATTCGGGAGTCTGGCCGCCCAGCATCCGGAGATTTTCCTCGCGCGACGGAACGTGCAGTCCCTTCTGCGCCTCGAGGAACTGTTCCCCGGTCCGCTGCTGTCGTATCCCCATCCGCCGCGCCGCATCCTTGGGGTCGCGCTTCATGTAGTCCGTCGCGTTGAACCAGCCGGTGAGCAGCGCCTGGACCGCCCTGGGCTGCTTGTTGACGACGCTCGCGCGCACCGCCACAAGGTCGACGATCTCGCCCGGGATCTGCGTGCTGTCGAAGAGCGTGGTGGCGCCGGCCTGCAGGAACTGCGTGCGATACGGGTCGAACGTGACCGCGCCGTCCACCGTGCCGGCTTCGAAAGCTTTCGGCTGCTCGTTGGACTCGAGATGCACGACGTTGACGTCGCTCGCCTGCATTCCGTTGAGCGTCAACGCCCGGCTCAAGACGAACGCGCCGAGCGCGCCGCTTTCCACGGCAACCGACTTGCCTTTGAGATCCTTCATCGACTTCATCCCCGGGCGGCCCACGACGACATCGGCGCCGTGCGAAACGTCGACCACGAGGATGATCTTCGGCTGCAATCCGTCCACCGCGAGGCCGAAGAGCTCGTCCAGGCTGATGACCATGCCGTCGATGGCCTGGTTGCGATACGCACGCAGCACCTCGCTCGCCGACGGGTACTCGACCAGCTGCACGACGGCGGGGTCCAGGTGGCCGAGCTCGCGCGCGAGGTAGAGAGGCTCGCTGCCGATCCACACGTTGGTGCCGATGCGCAGCGCGGTCTCCGGCTCGCGCGCGCATCCACCCATGCAAAGCAGGAGCGCGGCGGTTGTGGCGAGCGCCATCCAATGGATTGCACGCAATGACTTCTTCATCGGTTTACAAGCCTCCGTCGGGCACAAAGATGTAGCCCTCGTTGCGTATGGTCCTGATGTATCGCGGATGCTCGGGATCGGGCTCGATCTTCTTGCGCAGGCGCATGACGCGCAGGTCCACGCTGCGGTCGAACGGATCCCAGTCGCGTTTCTGGCTCAAGTTCAGGATGCGCTCGCGCGAAAGCGCGCGGTTGGGCTGTTCCGCGAGCGCTTTCAGGAGGTCGAACTCCAGCGGCGACATCGCCACTTCTTCGCCCGATTCGTCGGTGAGCCGGTGGGCGGCGAGGTCGAGCACGCAGCGGCCCACCCGCACTCGTTCGGCGCCGATGTCGCCGCGGTTCGCCGACGAAGTGCGGCGAAGCACGCTCTTCACGCGCGCCGCAAGCTCGCGCGGATCGAAGGGCTTGGGCACGTAGTCGTCGGCGCCCATCTCGAGGCCCACGATCCGGTCCACGACCGTGCCCGCTGAAGTCAGCATTACGATCGCGATGCTGGAGTAGCGCTCCCGGAGGTGGCGCGCAAGGCTCAAGCCGTCCTCGCCCGGCATGTTGATGTCGACGAGCGCCAGGTCGATCGGATGCTGCGCCGCCAATGCCTTCGCGGCGGCGGCGTTCTCCGCCGGGAGGGTCGAGTAGCCGTGCGCGGTGAAGTATTCCTCCAGCACCTCGCGTACGTCGGGCTCGTCGTCGACGATCAAGAGCGTGGCTTTGGGGGTCGCGGTCACTTCTCGTTGCTCCCGGCCCTCCTGCGGGCCGAACGATGGCCCCGCAGTGGGCGAACGGGCAAATCGTACATCGGCGGCGTCGCACTGTGGGAGCCTCGGGCACCAGGGCGCGCCGCGATGAAACAAATGAAACAAAACCCGCCCCCTCCCGAAGCGCCTGCGCTACGTCGATGCCGGAGACTGCAGTGCAGATCGTGCAACGCCGCGGCGGGATGCCTGCAATGCCGCTCAGCCCGCTCAGCCGATGGGTTGATACACAGGAAACAAATTTCGCCTTCCCGTGAAATTCGGCTGCTGCAATCGATCCCTACGATGGGAATCACTCCAGGCAGCACCAACGCAACGGAGTGGAAGCCGCAATCGCGCGGCGACACAGAAAGGAGTCCATCGTGGAAGCACGCAACTCGTGGTACCGCAACACCCGGGAACGCAACAAGCCCTCGTTCGCGGCGGCGGCAACGTTGCTCGGCATCTACACCGCCGTCTATCTGGCGTTCGCCGGGCTCGTCCACTTCATGACGTCGCCGGATGCCGCGGCCTCCATCGTCCAGCAAAGCGCGCCAGTGGCCGCGACTGCGGCGGTCGATCCGGCCGGGACGACCGGAGCAGCGGCAGGATCGATCGCGACTCGCCCGCTCGAACCGGAAGCGGACGAGACGGACAACGCGCGCGAGTGCCGGCTCGACGCCGGTATCGATACCGCGTGCATATTCGATTGAGACAAATGCAACCCGCATCGCCATTCATCAACCCACTTATCAACGAGGTCGATCATGTCCACCGTTCTTTCCGCTGAGAAATATTCCATGCCCGTGCCGCAAGCCATCCTGCAATCCAACGTCGATACGATGCGCTACGCCAAGATCGTCGAGGTGTCCAAGCGCGTCCGCTGGGACATCGACCGCGACGTCATTCGCGGGCGCAGCTTCGATTTCAAACAGCGCTTCCTGCCCGACGGGCTGTCGAAGGTCGATCGTCTCGACTTCCTCACCGCCGACGACAAGCGGCTCCTGAGCCAGATCCAGGGACGGACGTACGCCAACATGTTCGGCCTCGTCGAGCGTTTCATCGCAGCCAAGGTGCTCGACGTCGGCCGCGAGCACGCACTGGGCGACCAGAATGCACTGCAGGCGCTCGTGCGCATGGGCGACGAAGAGATCAAGCACCAGGAGCTGTTCCGCCGCATCGAGCGCATGTGCGCCGAGGGCATGCCGGCAGGCTACACCTTCATGCCGGACCCCAATGCCGTCGCCTCGGCGGTGCTTTCCAAGTCGACTTGGGCCGTGCTCGCGCTCACCTGCCACATCGAGCTCTTCGTGCTGACGCACTACCGCGAGAGCATCGACAAGGCCGCCGATTTGTCGCCGCTGTGGAAGGACGTGTTCCTCTACCATGCAAAGGAGGAATCGCAGCACGCGATCCTCGACGAGCTCGAATGGGTGCGCGAGAACGCGAAGCTCACCGTGCAGGCGCGCGATGCGGCCGTGGACGACCTGATCGCCCTCGTGGGCGCCGTCGACGGCCTCGTGCAGATGCAGGCTGCGGCGGACACCCACTACTTCGTCGAAACCTGCGGCCGTCCGCTGACCGCGGCCGAAGTCGAAGCCGTCAAGACCACCGTGCTCGCCGCGTATCGCTGGCAGTACATCTTCTCCGGGGTCCAGGAGCCGCGCTTCACGAAAGCGCTGGGCGGGATGATCACCGAGAGCCAGGGCGCGCGCATCGGCGATGCGCTGGCGCCGATCATGCCCACTCACTGAACCGCGAATCGAACGGATTGAGGATTTCCATGGAAATGCCAGCCACCAGTCCCGCGCTGTCGGACCCCGCGCCGGTGATCGCGCTGCATTGCTCGGGATCCGGCGCCGGGCAATGGCGTCGCCTGGGCGACGCGCTCGACCCGCGCCGCAAGCTGATCGCTCCCGAGCACTACGGCTGCGACGGCGTGGGTCCGTGGAGCGGCGAGCATGCATTCACGCTCGCGGACGAAGCCGCCAGGACGATCGACATCATCGATCGCTCCGACGGCAAAGTGCACTTGGTCGGCCATTCGTACGGCGGCGGCGTCGCGCTGCACGCCGCCCTGGAGAGGCCGGGCCGCATCGCGAGCCTGACGCTGTATGAGCCGTCGGCCTTCCATCTCCTCAAGGCCATGGGCGCCCGCGGGGCGGGTGCGCTTGCGGAAATCCTGGCGGTCGCGGCCCGGACCGCCGCTGGAGTGATCTCCGGCGACTATCGCGGGGTCGCAGAATCGTTCGTCGACTACTGGGGCGGCCGCGGTGCGTGGGACGCGTTGCGCCCGTCGGCGCAGGCGGCGATGGCGCGCTGGATGCCGAAGGCGCCACTGGACTTTCGTGCGCTCACCGACGAGCCGACGCCCACGACGTCGTACGGCGCCTTGCGCTTTCCCGTGCTGATAATACGGGGCGAGCATGCGCCAGCACCAACGCGACTCATCGCGGAGCTGTTGGCCACGCTCATTCCCGCCGCGCGACTGATAGTCATGGGCGGCGCCGGCCACATGGGTCCGCTGACGCATGCGGCCCCGGTGAACGCGGCGATCGCGCGGCATGTCGCCGAATCGGAAGCCAGGATGAACGAGCGCGCGATCCGCGCCTCGAGGCGATCGAAGCATCCCTTTCCCACAACGCACGCCCAACCCGTAAGGCATTGATATGAAAACCAGCAACGCATCGTCGTTCCGGACCGCGCGCGGCAATTCGCGCATCGCCTCCGCTGCCGCTGCGCTCGTCGCGGCCTGCACGTTGCCGCTGCTCGCCCGCGCCGAGCCCGTGACGCCGCCTCCAGTTCCCTCCAACATTCGAATCCTGTCGGGGAACAGGGCGTTCCTCGTCGGTCATGCGGTCGGCACGCAGAACTACAGCTGCCTGCCCGCCGGCGTGGATGCCGCGGGCCAGCCGCGCTACGCCTGGACCCTCTTCACGCCGCAAGCCACGCTGTTCGCGCACAATTTGAAAGAGATCGCCACGCACTACTTCAGTCCCAACCCGTACGAGCCCGGAACGAACCCGTTTGCGGACGGCGTGATTCGCGCCACGTGGCAGGACTCGAAGGACACGAGCACCGTCTGGGGCAAGGTCGTTCCGGGGGACTCGTCGACCGACGCCGCTTACGTGGCGCCGGGTGCCATTGCCTGGCTACGGATCACGATCGTCGGCGCCGAAGCCGGCCCCACGGGCGGCGGCACGCTGACGCCGACGACCTACGTCCAACGCCTCAACACGGCGGGAGGAGCCGCACCGTCGACGGGCTGCGCTGTCGCGACCGATGTCGGAAGCCAGGCGTTCGTGCCCTATACCGCCGACTACTACTTCTACAGGAAAGCCAAAGGCAACAGCGACGACGAATAGGCACAGAAGGCGCGACCGTGCCCACAGTTTCGCGTCGAGAGGGCTGCAGCGAGGGGTCTCAGGGCGCCGGGGTCATGAAGCCCGGAGACCCTCGGTGTAGCCCTCTTCATGCGACGGTGCGTGCGCCTGGTCGGCTAGTCGAAGGTCTCGTCCCCGCTCGGCTCGTAGTGCGGCACGCCGGTCATCTGGTGCCGGTACTCCGACAGCTCGAAGTACATGCGTTTCCTGGCCCGGCTCTGATTGCCGAGCGGTCGATGATCCTCGATGGAGTGCCACGGGTTGTAGGACAGGCGTCGTGCGAACGCGATCTGTGCCGGCGAATCGAATTTCTGCTGCGGGATGCGCAAGGTGGCCACCGAGACCCGGGGCGAAAGCCGCTCCGGCCACAGCACGGCGTTGTTCTCGATCGGCATCAGATGCGGATCGGTCTGCAGCTGGATGCGGAAGTCGAGCTCGACATCATCCTGGTCGAGGGCCTTCACCATCGCTTGGCGAAGGTAATCATCGGGCGGCCGCAGCGGCAGATTCGGAATCGGCGTCTTCCTGCTCGACTTCGGCCACACCGAATACTGCATCGCCTGTTCCTTGCCCAGGAGATAGGGCACGCAGCTGAAGTACGGCGCCTCGAGCGGACTGCTTTGCGTCTTGATGAACAGTCCCTGCATGATCAAGTCGAGCAGGTGCGGATTGCGGAAGTTCACGAAGTGGAAGATCGACGCGTTCTTCAGGCTGTAGACCTGCAGGTGCGCATTCGCGCGCGTGTCCGGCGTCACGAACGTGGGCGGGGACACGCCGAACATATCCTGCGTGTGTTGCTCGTCTTTCATCAGTTTCTCGCCGGGAACTCCCAACAGCTTGATGCTGATGCTCATGAACCCGACATCGTCGATGTCCGGCGTGACGTAGGGCCCTGGCCCGGAGAAGCGCACCCACGCGCGATAGGTCCGCGGCTCGGCAAAGATGCCGTGGCGAAACTCCGGCGGCAGGCCGTCGTGGACGATGAACTCGGCACGCACGATGCCGTGGGTCTTGGTGTTCCCGCCGCGCTCGAAGCCGCCCGGCTTCCAAAGCCCGCGCATCTGCGCCTTGAAGGTGTCGATGATCGACTGGGTCAGCGCGTCTTCGTCCGGCTGGATCCGCTCCTCGGCGATCTTCAGGCCCTCGTTCTTGCGTTGCAGGTTGATGAGCCAGGTGGTGAGGCGCGCGGTCGGGTCGCGCAGCACCGCATCGAAAGCCGGACGAACCCAGGGATCGATGCGCCGCTCCAGTTGCACGAGTCGCATCGAGAGATCGCTGATCCAGTTCAGTATGACCGAGCCGGTATCGGCGGGCGGCACCGGGCGGCTCGTCATCGAACCCAACACGTTCCGTTGCATCACGACTCCCTTCCGCTCGTCGTGGCGAGGTAGCGCAGCGCGCGGATCCCGGGCAGGAAGAAGTAGGCGCCGCCCTGCACGGTGACGAACTGCGGCAGTCCGCTCAAACGGCAGTCCGGACCACCGGACTGCGGAATCGAGAAGCCGTCGGTCGGAGAGTTCCCGGCGTCGGGCAAACGGTGGCCGACCATCGGATCGCGTTCGCCGGTGAGGCCGGCGAACTTGCTTCCGACCAGCCACGCGCTTTGCACGAACTCGAACTGGCGCTTGATGTTGCCCGTAAGGCACATGAAGTGAATGCCGGCGTCCGCAGCGGGGATTCCAGCGGCGGATGGGGCGGCGGTTGCGGCATCCCCGTACTTCCGGCCGCGGCGAAGGAGACGATGAAAGCGTGTCGACGCGACCCGATCGAGATCCAGCGCCGCAGCGTCGAATCCGAGCATGCGCCACAGTCGCGAGAGGAGGCCGCGCCCGCCGGGCGGGAGATCCGCGTTGCGCGGGTTGGATCGTCGGATGTGCGCGCCCACGGGACAGCGCAGTCCCCGTGGGTCGTCCTCATAGGTAAAGTCGTTCAGGTTGCCTGGCGCTGCAAGCGGCTCACCGTTCTTCTTCCGGCCCACCATGGCCGCGGCAAGCCGCTCGCGCAGGTCCTGATCGCCGCCGGCCTGCCGGTCGAGCTCGCGCCAGAATGACTCCACGTCCTGCCTCAATTGACGCAGCACGAGATAAGAGCCGTTGCGTCCGACGTCGGCTTGCTCGGGCGCGTCTTCGGCCCGCGGCAGCAGCCGGCCAGGGTCGCACTGCGGCGCAAGCAGCGGACGCGGCGTGTAGAGGCCGTATTCATTGGGATAGCCGAGCAGGAACTCGCCGAGGCAAACGAGGTTGTCGTAGTCGAGCCGGTCGTGGTCGCCCAGGGGGCGCTCGCGCTCCCAGTCGACCTTCGGCTGCGAAATGCCGTCCGCGAATCCAAACGGCTCCGCCAGCTGGGTGACGGACGTCGACAAGCGCTCGATGAGCTCGAAGCCGGCCGCGCATTTCGCGGCGATCTCGAGCTCCCACGCCTCGAGCTGCCCGGGGGCGGCATACAGGAGCACGGCGACGTGCGGTGTCCGCGCACCGGTGCCCCAACGCCACGTGGCCGGGTCGTTGGCGCCGATGTCTCCCAGGCGGCGTGCGCGCGCGCCGTCGCTCGCCATGCCGGCAACGAATTCCGCCGAGAATCCGGCGCACAGATCGGGCGCGACTTCCAGTGCACGCAGCCCCTGGCTCGTGAAGGCCACGTGGAGGGCAGTCTGCGGCAGCGGATCGGCGTTGACTGCGCTCGTTACCGGTGCCTGCGCCAGCCAGGCCCGCGCGGCCGCCGCGTCCGTGATGCGCAGCAGCAGGAAGCACGCCTCGGTCAGGTGCTTGTACCCGAACCGCACCAGGCCCTGGACGTCGTCCAGTTCCACTGGCCTTGCACCGCTCATCGTGGCGCTCATAAGAGCCGCAGCCAGGCCTCGGCCTGCGCGTCGGTGACATGAGCCGGCTCGAGCCCTTCCCTGATGCGCTGGTTGCGCTTGAGGTCGGCGAGGGTGAGGCCCGGATAGGCCCTGTACCAGAGCTCGGTCGGCTGTTGGTGGCGCCGTTGGTAGTTCTTGAACTTGTGTTCGATGCGCGCGCCGCGCGCTATCAGCCAGCGCGTGCGCGGCCAGCCGACGCCGTGGCTGAAGGCCAGGTTAAGGCCCCAGGCTGCCTTGTTGATGAAGTCGTCCATGTAGGCCTCGTGGCCGCCGTCGTAGTTGCTGGTGAAGACGACTCGGCGCTTGTCGTCGAGAAATGCCCAGAAGGCGAAATGGATTGTCTGCACGCGGGCCAGGAACCCGTGCGTGAAGACGTGGCGGGCGGCGTAGTCGATCAGCACCAGGAGTCCGCTCCCCAGCCAGCGGCGAAACAGTCCCGGCTTGAGCGAGCCGATCGCCGTGTACTGGTTGCTCACGTCGTAGTCCTCCAGATGCTGCAGTTCCAGCAGGACCGCGCGATCCAGCGGCGGGCAGACCTCGGGGTCGCTCTCCTCTTTCGTGCGGAGGAGGCCGATGAGGAGCGGGGACAGGACGATCAGGAACGGCAGCAGCACCAGGCCCGCCAGCGGAATCGCCACGAGATGCAGCAACTTTGCCAGCTGCCAGGAGAGCGGCGTCGGGTCCGGTGGCGTCAAACCGAGCCTGCCGGCGCTCACCTCGGCTTCGACGAAGTCGACGAGCTCGCGCCGGCGCTCTTGCGCCTGCGCACCCGACGAGAGCGGTGCGCGCTCCACCTTTGCGGCGAGCGCGCGGGAGAGCGCGTCTTCCTCCTTGATCTGCCGCACCGTGCGACCGACCCAGTTGATGTAGTTTGCCGCGATGCGACCGCGGTGCGCTTGCATCCAGGCCGCGAGGTCGCCCGGTGCGTCGAAACCGTCGCAGTACGCGAAGATCCGACGCAGTCCGGTGCCCGCTCGCCGTGCGAGATCCTCGATGCACTCGTTCGCCGGTCCGTCGCAGCTGCCGATGAACGCAAGGTAAATGGGCAGGCTCGGGCGCGGGACGTCGTGCACTTCGATGTCGCCGACCGTCGGATCGTCCAGCAGCGCCAGCCGCGCAAAGTGCAGGCGTTCGAACCTTCCGAACGGCAATACCGCGTTTGTCGGGTCAGCCATGCCCGGTTGAGAGTTCATCGTGGCCAAGAGCTCCCGCAAGCCGGGCTCGCGCCCGGGAGTCACCGGGGCCAACACCATGAACTGGGACTGCGGGGTCACCGCTCCACTCTCGTTGCCGCGTGACGCGCGGGCTTCTCTTCCGGTGCCTGCCGTTCCGGCAACGTCGCCCCGGGCTCGTCCGGCAGGCACGCGCGCAGGCTCTGGTAGCTCTGCCGCAGCAGCGCGTCGCCCTGCGCCGCGCCTGCTTCGGCGCGAAGCCTTTCGTTCGCCGACGAAATGAGCCCCGAGAGAGCGCCACCGTCGCGCCAGGCCGCAGGGGTGAATTTGAATCGCTGCACCGCGGTGTCCGGCGGCATCGGCGTCTTGGCGCGAGCGTCGGCGGAGCGCTGCCACATGCTGAGGCGAAAGTAGATGCGCGGCGCGCAATGACGGAGCTTCGCCTCGACTTCGTCGGCGTCGCCGAGCAGGAAATTCGGTGGTGCCCGTTCGGAGCCCGAATGGCACTCGGAGCAATAGCGGAAGAAGCCCGCATGCGAGGCAGCCATCGCCGACTTGAATCCCTCGCTTCCGGGTGCGTCTGCACTCTCAACGCGCGCCGCCCGCGCGGGCGGCATGCCGGCGGCGGCGAGGCAGCACCAGGCCGCGGAGTCTTCGCCCAGGCGGCCGAACAGCGCAGGCATGAGGCGCGCGCGGCGCAATGGCTGCGCCTCGAAGCCGTCGAACTTGCCGGCGAGGGCGTCGCGCGCGAGATCGCCGATGGCCTTTCGCGCCGCCGCGAAATCATCCACCACGACGAAGGTCGCGGTCCCCTCGGAACCGCTCCAGCGCAATACCATGCGCTCGACGGCGTTGCCGTCCGAGCCGCGCGCCCGGACACTGCCGCGCATCGGTGCGAGCACCGCGACACGCTGCGTGCCGCGCGCATCGATGCCACGCGCGTCGAGATCGAGGTCGCGGAGCGGCGATTGGCCGTCGAACTCGACCCGGTCGATCGTGCCGCGCGACACGGAAGTCCCGGCAACGATCAACCGGCCTTCGAGCGCCACACCGCGATCGACCGCGGTCGGCGACGACGCGCAGCGGAATTCGACGCGTTGACCGCTCCCGGCCGCCGGCGCGGTGTGGAGTTTGCAGATGCCTCGGTACGTACGGCGTGCCGTGCCGCTGCTTTCCGCCCGCTTCCGCAACGCGGCGTCGAGGCGTTCCACATCCGGTGCGGCGATGAAATCGGAGAGGCCGGCCACAAGGCGCGCCACGTCGTCCTGCCCGGCAAAGCGCCAGACTTCGAGCGGCGGGCGCGGCGACAGCGGGTCGAACGCGGCGCCGACGTCCGCGAGATTCGCCGCCTCGCGCACGGCGATCAGCGGCGACATCGCGGTCTCGCCGGCCAATGGGTTGCGATTCGGCAGGTCCGGATTGCCGAGCGCAAGGCCACCGGGCCATTGCCGTCGCGCAACGCTCGTCATCCGGGCCGCGACATTGTCGCGATACGACGGGTCGGCGCGGTCGAAGTGCTGCTGCCCCGACAACCGATACTGAAGCGCTGCCGCGAACAGGCCGGCGCGGCACGTCACGGCGGGCTCGTCGTTGCCGCCGCAACCTTGCTGCCAGAGCAACTGGTTCACTGCGAACCGGTTGGCGCGCAATGTCGCGTCGTCGATCGCGTTCGGCACGTCGATGCCGCGATCGACCGGAATGCCGTGGAAGTCCTTGCGCGCCGATGCGAGGAGCGCGGCGACGCGCGGATTCGCATTCGTTTCGTCCCACACCGCCCTTGAAAATATCGGCGCGGCATTCTGGTGGCAGGCGAGGCAAAGCGTCCGGTTGGCGTAAACGATTCGCGGGATTCCGCCGCGTCGATAATCACTGACCACCTGGAATTCGAATCGACCCGCGTCCTCGTTGTAGCTGATGACTTCGATGAGGTCCGCCTTCTCCTGGTAGCCGAGATAGAGCCGGTCCTTGAGGTAGGGGTCGCCGGCGCCGGCCGGCTCCGAGTCGACCGCGACCACGATGCGCGGATAGGCGAAGAATTCGGGCGCGGCGGAGTTTCGCTGCAGCGAGCGGCCGAGTGGAACGAGCACTGCCTTCACCGGCCGCCCGCGCGAATCGGACGCGCTCCGCGCGCGCGACTCGATTCGCTGCAGCAGCGCGCTGAAAGGGAACGGTACTGCCTGGCGAAGTTCGCCGCCTTGCTCCTCGGACACGAGGAAGTCGAACAGCGAGCGGCCGCGCGGTGGCAGATCATCGCCGGGGACGAGCGGATCGACGACCCAGTGCTCCGGGGCGACCCGATCGACACCGGATCCAACGTCGGGAGCAGCGCGCGAAGACTGGACTGCGGTGTTCGACGACTGACCAGCCGCATTCATGCCGGACCACGCGAGCGCAACGAGCAACGCCACCAGGAGCGATGCTGTCGATTTGCGCCGCGTTGTCATTGCCTTCGAGCGCGCCGCTTCGACGTCACCTGTTTGCGTACGCGCGCGGCTGGGTACCCGGCCAGCAATCTTCCTTCACTTGTCCCGTCTGCACGAATGCCGGGCCGTCCTTCTCGGCGATGGCCTTGTTGTACAGCGTGAAATTCAGGCCGAACACGCGATCGAGGTAGGCACGGCCGAGATAGAAGCCCGGGCGCACCATCCGGATCTCGTCGCGCACGCGCACTCCGCGCCGGCCGGCCAGGAAATCGGGCTTCTCCTGGTAGCCGGGAATCTCCTCGGTGAAGAAATAGTCGATGATGATCGACTCGCGCCGCGAATCGAACAGGCTCTGGCCGCAGTAGAGCTTGGCCGGGAAGAGGAGCCACGCATCCTTGCCGTTGATCGTGGTCTTCTTCGGATCGCCTTCGACGAGTCCGAGCTTCTTCAAGGCGCTCAGGTCGTCGATCCGATTGCGGAGCACGCGCTCGTCGCGGAAGAACACCTTGCCGTGCCACAGGTGCTCGCCCACGGCTTCGAGCTCGATCCCCTTCAAGTGCAGCGCCTGCCCGACGAGCCCGTCCATGATCTCCGCGGCGCGGAACTTCCCGCTGGAGCCGCGGGGAAACAGGATGCCGCCGTCGAAAGGACCGTCGGGGATCGGGCCTGCGGAAAGTCGCGCGTAGATCTGGTCGATCTGCTCCTGCGAGAGCGCGGCCAGATTCTCCGGCGTGATCTTCTGGAGATCGGCCGGCAAGAGCGGGTATTTGTACTCGACCTCGGCGAGATCCATCTTCTGCCGGTAGTCGGCGTTGTCGGGCGCGAACTTGATGTCCGGCGGCCCCGGCTTGAACCAGTCGCAGCCGGGCAAGATCGCGCCCAGCACAACGAAGAACGCGATCCACAGTCTCGGTCGCATCGTGTCCCCCTATAGCGTCGCGAGAAACGCCGTCAGCGCTTTCTTGTCCGCCTCCGGCAAGTCTTCGCCGAAGCGGTGGCCCTCGTTCTCCACGATCTGCGTGCACGTTTCGTAGTTCTTCTGGATGAACGCCGACCGTTCCTTCAGGACGTCGACGAAGCGCGCGGGATTCTTCCGCACGTCGCTGGCGATCGCCTGCAGCTCGGGCACGATGTCTTTCTTGCCGGCGGCTTCGAGCTTCGACGGATCCCGTACCGCGAGGAAGAGGTCGTCGATGAACTGCTTGTGCTCGAAGCCGTTGAGAAGACCGGCGGGACTGCCCTTCGGCATCACCACGGTGCCGGTGCCCAGCACCGCCTTTTCCGCCTTGCCGTCCCACGTCCTGAGGCCGATGTCGACGACCACGTCGTAGTCGGTGAGGGTCTGCTTGATGCCGCGCTCCTTCGGGTGCAGGAGGTCGTACATCGACTTCTTGTAGAGCTCGAAGCGGCCGGACACGCTCGGGTCGTAGACCATGCACTGGGGCTGCGGATCGATAGGCTTCCCCGAGGCGTCGACGTAGCGGCTGCGGAAGAAGTCGTTCTCCGCATTCTTCGGCTTGCCGCAGATCTCGGGTCCGATCGCGTTGTTGTGCATGAACGGCGCCGTCGCCCATACGTTGAGCAGCGAGATGTTGCGGTAGTAGCCGCGCCCGTTGTCCTTGGATTCCTTGCGCTCGGGGATGTCCGCGACCACCGCCCTGCCGCGCAGCGTTTCGGAACCGTATTCGGAATAGAGATGGCCCGCGACGTGATTGGAGTGGAGCGCGCGGCAGCGGAACGTGCCCACCTCCGTCGCCGGAGTTGACGCGTCGTTGCCGAGAAAATCCTTGCGGACCTTGCGCGGATGGTCCTCCGCGACGGCGTAGAAATCCCGGTTCTTGAACGAATCGGCCGGAGTGTCAGGGAGGCTCGAATGGCAGCGCGCGCAGTTCTCGGCAAACAGCACCCGGCCGCGGCGGACCGCATCCGGGCCGAATTCACCGTCGAGCTCGGCGATCAGGTCCTGACGTGTGTAGGCGGG
>Ga0207689_10001493_pt1 | contig 22320 bp, 21 predicted proteins | sample KBSMisM52_FD_184312 | JGI IMG/M metagenome (GOLD analysis project Ga0207689, IMG submission 184312) | Miscanthus rhizosphere microbial communities from Kellogg Biological Station, Michigan, USA - KBS Miscanthus M5-2 (SPAdes) (version 2) | ecosystem: Host-associated > Plants > Roots >... | reverse complement strand
CTCGGGCGAGCCGAAGTTGAGGCAGTCGGTGATAGCCACCGGCCGGCCGCCGCTAACGGCGATGTTGCGCGCAGCCTCGGCAACGGCCTGTTTGCCGCCTTCGTACGGATCGAGCCCGCAGTAGACCGGATTCACGTCGCTCGTTATCGCCAGCGCGCGGCCGTTGCCTTTGACGCGAACGATGGCCGCGTCGCGCCGCTCCGGCGATGCAATCGTGTTCGTCCGCACGGTGGTGTCGTACTGCTCGAAAATCCAGTGTTTCGAGCAGAGATTCGGTGATGCGATGAGGTGAAACAGCTCCTCGGTCAGATCTCCATCGTCGACGCGTTGACGATCGAGCCTTTGCGGGAGGACGCGCTGTGGCGCAGACATCGGTCGCTCGTACACCGGCGCTTCTGTTGAGATCGGATCGACCGGAATGGCCGCAACTTCCGAGCCACGCCACATCAATCGCACGAATCCATCGTCTGTAACTTCGCCGACGACGGCGGCGTTCAAGTCCCACTTCTCGAACGTGCGCACCACCTCATCCTCGCGTCCGCGCTTGGCCACGATCAACATCCGTTCCTGCGATTCGCTCAGCATGATCTCGTACGGCATCATCCCGCTCTCGCGCACCGGCACGCGATCGAGATCCATGCGCACGCCGGTCCCCGCGCGGCCGGCCATCTCGAAGGATGACGACGTCAGTCCCGCGGCACCCATGTCCTGAATGCCGACCACCGCGTCCGACTCCATGATCTCCAGACACGCTTCGAGCAGCAGCTTCTCCGTGAACGGGTCGCCGACCTGCACCGTCGGGCGCTTCTCTTCCGAGGCCTCATCGAACTCCGCGGAGGCCATCGTCGCGCCGTGGATCCCGTCGCGCCCGGTCTTCGAGCCGACGTAGATGACCGGATTGCCGACGCCGCTGGCGGTGCCGGTGAAGATGCCGTCGCGCGTGGTCACGCCGAGGGCGAAGACGTTGACCAGGATGTTGCCGTTGTAGGAGCGGTGAAACGACGTCTCGCCGCCGATCGTCGGAATGCCGATGCAGTTGCCGTAGCCGCTGATGCCGCGCACCACCCCGTCGACGAGGTACTTCATGCGCGGTGCGTCGAGGTCACCGAAGCGGAGCGAGTCGAGGCAGGCGATCGGCCGCGCGCCCATCGTGAAAATGTCGCGCAGGATGCCGCCGACGCCCGTGGCCGCGCCCTGGTACGGCTCGATGAACGACGGGTGGTTGTGCGACTCCATCTTGAACGCCGCCACCCAGCCGTCGCCGATGTCGATCACGCCGGCGTTCTCGCCCGGACCCTGAATCACGCGCGGTCCGGTCGTCGGGAACTTGCGCAGGTGGACGCGCGACGATTTGTACGAGCAGTGCTCCGACCACATCACGCTGAAGATGCCGAGCTCCGTGTAGTTCGGCGCGCGCCCGAGGATCTGTTCGATGCGCTGGTACTCCTCGGGGCTGAGACCATGCGAGGCGATGACCTCGGGGGTGATGCGCGGCTCGTTCATCTGCCGATTCTGTCAAAAAAAAGGCCGCCTCGGCGGCGGCCTTTCAACGGACGATGAACGAGGGCTCAGTCGTGCGGGCCGTCGGGATGACGCATCTTCATCATCATCGGGCCGTGCTCGCCGTGCTCCATGTTGGCGTGGAGGGCATCGAACTTCGCCTTTTGATCCGGTGTCAGGATGGCGTCGATCTTCGCTTTGGTCGCCAGATGCGCGTCCTTGATCTGCTTGCCGATGGCGCGGAGCGCCAGATACGCGCGCCCGACGGCGGCGGCGTCAGGATTCGAGGCATCGGCAGCGGCGTTCAGCTGCTGCTCGGCGGCCTGGTGCTGTGCGAACAGCGGTTGGACAGACGCCTCGAGCTGGCGATGGATGGCCTCAAACTGCACCTTCTGATCGGTGGAGAGATTGAGGGCGGAGGCGATGTCCGCTCCTTCCATTCCGGGACCGTGCATGAAGACCTTGCGCGGTTCCTGAGCGAGGGCGAGTGTTGCGACGAGAGCGAGCGAGAGTGCGATAGCGATTCGTTTCATGTTTGTGGTTCCTTTCGTCGAGCAATGTATGCATCGTACGCCCGCGAGTAATCAACGGCACGCAAGCGGTTTGTAAGAGATGTAAAACCCGCACCCGCAGCCATTTCCGAGCAAGTGCCGATGCTAGACTCGACGGCATGAAGGGGAGCCGCAGCGCGGTCGCCGCGCTCATCTCGCTCGCCGCTCTCGCCTCCGCTCTCGTCCTGCTCGGCACCCTGCAACACCGCTGGATCCGTGAGGTAGCCGACGCCGAGCGCCAGCGGATGCGTGCCGGCATCGAGTTCGCCGCGCAGCATTACCGAGAAGATTTCGACCGCAATCTGACCACTCTGTTCTTCTCGTTTCAGATGCCGTTTCAGGATGCGTCGACGGACCGGCTGCTGCATCGATACGACGAATGGGCGGCGTCATCGCGCGATCCGCGCATCGTCAAGGCCATCTATTTCGTGCCGAAGGATTTCGAGAAGATTCAGCGCATCGATCCCTCGACCCGGAGCGCGCGGCCGGTGCCGTGGCCTGCCTCGCTCACATCCATCCGGCCGATGCTTGCCGCGGAAATCGCCGGAGGTCCGCCTGTAAGGCCGGTTGTGCCGGGAGCGATGGTGCTGGTGATCCCGTTCGGCATGCCGCGCATGATGATGGAGCGTCATCACCAGGAAATGGCAAGCCTGAACGGCTTGCAGCAGAAGGTCATGATGATGCACCCGCTGCCGTCATCGGCCTTCACGCTCATCGAGCTCGATCGCGATTACATTGCCCGGATCCTGCTGCCCGATCTCACGCGCCGCTACTTCGACACGCCGGCAGGACGCCAGTACGAGGTGGCGATCGTTGCCTCGGACAACAGCGACACGCTCTATCGCTCGGATGATCGTGCCGTCCCTTTCCGCGCGGATCTCGTGCTGCCGTTTTTCAATATCCGGCCATTGCGCCGGGAGCCGTTCGAGAGCCCGATGCCGCTCGACGTCCCTTTTGGTCAATCGGGCTGGCAGCTTCGCGTGCGGCATCACGCCGGCTCGCTGGAGGAAATCGTCTCGGCCACGGCACACCGCAATCTCCTCCTCACCGGCGGCATCCTGGCCGTGCTTGCCGCCACCGTCCTCGCGCTCGTGGCCATGTTGCGAAGCGCGGAACGCTTGCGTCTGCAACAGCTCGAATTCGTCGCCGGCGTCACGCACGAACTGAACACGCCGGTGGCCGCGCTCACGTCCGCCGGCCAGAATCTGGCCGACGGCATCATCACCGAGCCGTCGCAGGTGGCGCGCTACGGCGCGGCGATCGTGAAGGAGTCGCGCCGGCTGACCGACATGATCGGCCAGGTGCTCGCCTACGGCGGCATGCAGTCGCGCCGCAAGCTCCCGCATGCGCCGGTCGACATCAGCGCCGTCATCGAAGAAGCGATCGTCGGCTGCCGCTGGATGGCCGATGAGCAGTCGGTGGTCATCGAGATGCACATCGATCACGATCTGCCGCTCGTCGACGGCGACGCCGCATCGCTCGCGCGCGCGGTGCAGAACCTCGTCGGCAACGCCATCCGTCACGGCGCGGCCGGCAAATGGGTTGGCATCCGCGCGAATGCGGATGATCGAAGTGTCGTCATCACCGTCGAAGACCGCGGCCCCGGCATCGCCGCGCGCGATCTGCCGCACCTGTTCGAACCGTTTTACCGCGGCCGCGGGGCCGATCGCGTTCGCGGCAGCGGCCTCGGGTTGACCATCGTGAAGCAGATCGCCGTCGCGCACGGCGGAAGCGTCGGCGTCGAGAGGCCGAAGGATGGCGGTGCCGTCTTCACGCTCCGCCTTCCCGCGCGCGCGGCGGCGGTACCGGCGCCGGAGATCGTGCAGCATGCCTGACCTGCAGCGCCGCATTCTCCTCGTCGAAGACGAAGAGAGTCTCATCCTCACGCTGCGCGACCGTTTCGAATCCGAGGGCTACCTGGTGACCGTCGAAAGCGACGGCGAATCGGCGCTTTCGACCGGCACGCGCATGCCGTTCGATCTGATCGTGCTCGATGTTGCTCTCCCCAAAAAAAATGGCTTCGACGTCTGCCGCGATCTACGCCAGCGCGGCATCCAGACCCCGATCCTCATGCTCACCGCGCGCGGCCAGGTGGTCGACCGCGTGGTCGGCCTCAAGCTCGGCGCGGACGACTACCTGACCAAGCCCTTCGAGATGATGGAGCTGCTGGCCCGCGTCGAAGCGCTGATGCGCCGCTCGCGGACGATGGCCGCCAACGCCTCCGACTCCTACGCCTTCGGCCCGGTCCACGTCGATTTCCGCAGCGCCGAGGTGAAACGGGAGGGGACGCCGATCGAGCTGTCGACGCTGGAGATCAAACTGCTGCGCTACTTCGTCGAGCACCGCGGCGCCGTTCTCGCTCGCGACGAACTGCTCGACAAAGTCTGGGGCTACGATGCGACGCCGGTCACACGCACGGTCGATGTTCACGTGGCATCGTTGCGTCAGAAGCTCGAAGCGAATCCGTCAAAGCCGGAGTACATCGTTACGGTGCACGGGCTGGGGTACAAGTTTTTGGGGTGACATGAATCTCCCGTACTCGACGCGGCGCCGACGCCTTCGCAGCATTCTTGATTCGCTGCTCGACGAACGTTCATCCCGGGAAGCTCTGGACGAGGCTGCGGCAGAGCTGTATGACCTTTTCTCCGCGATCAGTGCGGCGAAGGATCGTGGTTCCGGTGGCACCGCGCTTCCAAGTGGAACGGCGTTATCGCCGTCGGCCGCGGCCACGTGTACGCGTGATGGAATGAGGACGGCGGTTTTCGTGCGCGGCCTGTGTGATGCGATCGCGGAAGCGGGGCGCCGGTTCTGCGGTGAAAGGATCGAGGTCCTTTATGCCGGAACCGGGCCGTTCGCTGTTCTCGCGGTTCCGCTGATGACCGTTTTTTCTCCCTCTGACGTGCGGTTCACTCTGATCGATTGTCACGAGGAGGCTCTTCAGTCGGTTCGAACACTGCTTCGTCATTTCGGGTTCGGAGAATTCGTCCGTGCCGTCCTTGCCGTCGATGCTTCGGTCTACAGGCACAGACTCAATGCCCGTTTTCATGTCCTCGTCGCAGAAATCATGCAGCGGGCGCTCGGAATCGAGCCGCAGGTTGAAGTCTTTCGCAACCTTGCCAACCGGCTCGACCCCAATGGCATCCTGGTGCCGGAAAGGGTGACAGTGGACCTCGTTCTCGGTGATCCACAACTTGCCACGACGAGATGGTCGCAACGTGGCGCCAGCGCGGGCACAGTCGCCGGCAGGGTTGCTGAGCTCAGTGGCGCAACGCTGGCCGCACGGCCTGACCGCCGAAATCGCATCGATGTTCGGACCTTGACCCTTACGTATGTTCCTCCATCCGCGTCTGCGATGTATGCGACCACCATTCATGTATTTGGCCGTCACGTACTTCGCGAGTTTGACTCGGGCCTTACGTATCCCGAGATCGTGTGGGATTTGTGGAACCTGCAGGAAGGCGAGCAGTTCGCTTTTTGGTATGAGCTCGGCAGGCGGCCAGGAATTCGATGGGAGCGGGTAGAGGCGGCCTAACGTGGTTCGGAGTCTGGCTGCTGATCAACGACGATCTCGCGCGAACCGTCATTCATGACCCTTATCGCAATCTCCACATGCCCATCTTCGAACTCATCGAAATCCCGCTTCGGCCATTCGATCAGCTTCACGCCCGGTCCCTGCAGCAACTCGGGGATTCCGATTTCCAGCCACTCGCGGCGATTCTCTGACAGCCGGTAGCCGTCGATGTGGATGATCGGTGCTCCGCCGGCAATCGGGTACTCGTGAACGATGGCGAATGACGGTGATGCCACCTCGATCGCGTTCGCCCCCAGCTCCGCCGCGATCGCGCGCGCGAGGAAGGTCTTGCCCGCGCCGAGGTCGCCGACGAGATGGACGACGGCATCGGAGCCGAGCGTACGCGCGATCTCCCGGCCGGCGGCCTCGGTATCGGCTTCGTTGCGGCAAATGTAGGTCCGCGGCATGCGGCGCATTGTAGGTCGGCGCTACACTCCCTCCCACATCGCGAATGTCCGAAACGGTTGCGGCGGCCCTCTCCATGTTCCAGCGGTATCTCGATGAAGAGATCCCGCCGGCAGCTGCGTCGTACGCGCTGGCGACGTTGATGGCGCAGCCGCCGGACGTTCTGATGCAGCAGGTGGCCACCTGGACCGCGGAGCGGAGCCGGGCTCGTTCGATGGCGGCGCACCAACTTCTTCTCCACGCACTGACGCAGATCTACATCACCGGCGAGTTGCAGCTGCTGGATCGGGAAGCCGTGGCCAACTATCTCGATCGCGTGACCGGTATCGCCTTGCGGCTTTGTCCCGATGCCGATCGCGATCAGTTACGCGGCGAGCTGACGGCGATGCGCATCTCGCGCGTGACCTCGGCGTCGCTGCAGCAGACCAGCGTGGCGCCGGCGCGCATGCCGGAGCTCGGCGGCGTCGCGCCCCTGACCGAAAGCGAGACGCAGGCAGCCAAGCAGTACTCGCTGATCTTCGATCGCCTGACGCGGGAGAGAGAAGCGGCGGGCCCGAAGGGAGCAAGCGCCGATCCGCAGGCGATTGCCCAGCTCCTGGCGATGGCCGCGACGCGGTCCCAGACCGCCGAGCAGTTGAACCAATATCTCGATCAGCTCCGGCCGCTGGCCGGCGGCGGCGAAAAGAACGTCTTCGTGATCCTCGGCGGTGCGATGCCGTCGTGGGATGTCGCCAGTTTCACGCCTGGCTCGGCCAGGCCACCGTCGCAAGTGGGGGCGATGGAGAAGATCATCGACCTGGCGGAGAGTCCCGAGGTTGCCATCAAGCGATTTCGCGAGCTCGTCACCGCGGCGGTCGAGAAATTCAACCAGGGCGCGCTCGGCGCGGCGTTGTGGATGCTCGACGTGGCCGAGGATTCGATTCCGGAGAAGAAGCTCGACGTGACGCTGGTCGACCAGATTCGCCTCGAGGCCGTCGAGATGATCAGCGCGGTGCAGTTGCGCAAATTCGCGGAGAACAAATCGAAGCACGCGGCGGTGAAGATCGTGCTCGAGTTCTTCCCGACCCTTCATCTGGAAACCCTGTTTCGCAATCTCCGCGTCGAAGAGAGTGCCGAGCGGAGACGCAGCTTTCTCGGATTCATCGAAGCGTACGGCGTGATCGGCCGCGATGCCGCGCTCGACGAGCTCGATCGCGAGCTGCAGCGCGACGATATCGCCACCTACTACCTGCGCAACCTCATCTACCTTCTGCATCGGATCGCACGCGATTCGCAGGAGACCATCGGCCGCGAATTCGAGGCGCTGACCAAAGCATCGGCGCCGGGCAACATCATCTACGTGATCAAGGAAGCCGCGACCGCCCTGGGACTGATCAAGACCGACGCCGCGGTAAAGCTGCTGACGACGCGGCTGGCCGAGTTCGAGGCCACGCTCCTTCGGAATGACACGTCGTCGTATCCGGCCGGCGAGATGCAGAAACTGCTCGACAGGATCATCAGCGCGCTGGCGCGGATCGGCTCCTCAGCGGCGCTTCTGACGATCGCCCGGCATGGGATGAGAGCGAATGCACTGCTTGGCGACACGAGGGCGCGCCTGGCCGCGCTGGCCCAGCACGATCTCTCGTTCGATGAAGGCACTGTCGCCGTTCTGCTCAAGGCGCTGCGCGAGGAAATCCCTGGGAAGCTTCTCGGCCGTCTGCTGCCAAAGAAGCAGGATTCGACGGTTCGTCTCATCGAGTCGCTCTCCGGAACGCCCACGGACGAAACCGAGGCCTTGTTTGGCGACATCGCCCACCGATTTCCCGATCACGACGTCGGCCGCGCGGCGGCGCAAGTGCTGGCGAAGTGGTCACCGGCCGAGCCGGCATCGCGAACGGAAACGACGACGCTGACAGGCGAGCTCGAGTTCTTCGGTTTGCCGAACGTGATCCAGAACCTCGGCGAGATGCGCGCCACCGGCATGCTCACAGTCACGAGCAAGGCGAAGCAGGCGGTGGCGAAGCTCGTCTTCGTGGAGGGGAAGTTTCTCAACGCGCAGATGGGCCAGATCCGCGGCGACGAGGCGCTCTTTCAGGCGCTGGAGCGGCCGGTGACGGGAGCATTCGCCTTCGTGTCGTATCCGCCGGAGAAGCTGGGAAGCGACATCGTGCCCCGCGAGGTCATGGGGCTGCTCCTCGAAGGGATGCGCCGCAACGACGAGCTGCAGCGCTACATCGCCCTCGTCCCCGATGAGGTGACGCTGACGAAGACCAGCGTCAAGCCGACCCCGCACGCGGACGAAGACGATCCCGCGCTGGTCCGCGAGGTATGGATCAAGGCGTCGTCCGGCGCGCGCATCGCCGATTGCGAGCGCCAGCTGGCGACCGATTCGTTCCGCGTGCGGCGGCTGGTCGCGCATTGGCTGGAGCAGGGAGCGCTGGTTCCGCTGACCGCGTAGTTGGCAATCCGCCGCTGACGCGGCGTTTTGAATTTGTCATCCAGAGGCTGCCGGAGGCGCGCAGCCGCAAGGCAGCGGTCGCCGGAGGACGCCGAAGGATCTCCAGTTAGTACGAAGTGCGTTGAATCCCTTTTCGACGTCACGCGGCTTCGGCTGGAATTGCGCGATTGAGATCCTTCGCCGTCCTCCGGCGACCGTCGCCTTGCGGCGACGCGCCTCCGGCAGGCTCAGGATGACAAGAGGCGCTTGATCCCCATCGGAATCCGCTCCGCGAAATCCCCCGCGGTCAGTCCGATGTCGCCCATCTCGTCCTTCAGCAGATCGCCGGTGAAACCGTGGAGGTAGACGGCGACGGTGGCGGTGTGGAAGGGGTCGATGCCGCGGGCGAGGAGGGCCGCAATCATGCCGCCGAGGACGTCGCCCATGCCGCCGCTGGCCATGCCGGGATTGCCGGTGGGATTGACGTTCACATGGCCGTCCGGCTCGGCGATCAACGACTGGAAGCCTTTGAGAACGACGACGCAACCGGTGGCGCGGGCCGCTTCGCGCGCGGCATCGACGCGATGGGCGTTGATGTCCTTCGCCGTCGATCCGATGAGGCGGGCCAGCTCGCCCGGATGCGGCGTGAGGACGCGTGGGCGGCGGTGCGGATTCAACTCCGAGGTGCGTAGCGCAAACGCGTTCAGCGCCGAGGCGTCGATGACGAGAGGCAGCTCGATCGCTTCGACGAGATGGCGGATGCGGGCGTAGCTTCCTTCGTCGTCGGCCAGACCGGGGCCGATGAGGGCCGCGTCTTTGCTGGCCACGAACCCGGCGACATCATCGCCGGAGAAGGTCATCGATTCGATCGAACCTGCGTGGACCAGTTTTGATGTTTCGGAATCGGTGGCCACGCTGACCAGTCCCGCGCCGCTGCGGATCGCGCCGCGCGCGGCCAGGACCGCCGCGCCACTCCGTCCCGGCGATCCGGCGATGATGGCCACGTGGCCGTACGTCCCCTTGTGCGTCATCGACAGCCGCGCGGCGAAGTGCGGGCGGACGTCGGCGGGCGTGGTCAGCGCCAGCGTGACGTTTTCGTCCTCGATGGCGGCGGTGGGGATGGAGATATCGGCGACGACGACCTCGCCGCAGAAAACGGCGGCCGGCTCGAAGACGTGGCAGATCTTTGGCGCGGCGAAGGTGACCGTGAGCGCGGCCTGCACGCACGGTTCGAACGGTTCCGCGCTCGAGGCATTTGCGCCGCTGGGAAGGTCGACGGCGACGATTGGCAACCCAAGCTCCCCAATCGAGATGATGGTATCCGCGAACAGCCCCTCGGGCGCGCGATCGAGCCCGGTTCCGAAGATGGCGTCGATGACGAGGTCGGCGTCCGCGGCATGGACCAGCGCTTCGTTGAGCGAGTCGTCGTCGGTGATGTCGTACAGCGGCAGCGCCAGCCGCTCGCAGATGGCCAGATTGGCCGCCGCATCGCCTTTGATTTTTTTCCGGTCGCCGACGATGAAGACGCTCGGCACGACGCCGCGCTGCTCCAGGTGCCGCGCGATGGCGAAACCGTCGCCGCCGTTTGCGCCGAGTCCGCAGAAGATGGCGGCGCGATCGCAGTCGGGGTAGTGGTCGGCGATGGCATCGACCACGGCGATGGCGGCGTTCTCCATCAGCACCATCGACGGGATTTCGAATCGGTCGATGGCGCGGCGATCGATCGACTTCATCTGGTCCGCGGTGAGGATGTGCACAAAATCATTGAACCACAGAGACGCAGAGAGAATCAGGGCACCCGCGCCGATTCCAGCCGGTGCTCGATGGCCTTCCAGGCGCGGCCGATGGCGCGTTTGTTGTCGCGCATCTGGTACGAGAAGTTGGCGCCGAAGAAGAGGGCGTTGATCTCGAAGGCGAGCTGCTTCACGTCGGTGTTTCGATCGAGATGACCTTCGTCCTTTGCCATGCGGATGGCGTTCTCCAGCGCGTCCAACCAGGCGTCCATAGCCGCGACGACGGCGTCGCGGATGGGACCGGGACGTCCGTCGAATTCGAACGAGGCCGCGGCGAAGAAGCAGCCGCCGGGGAACACGCCGCCGCGCATGTAATCAAGCCACGACCGGCAGATGGCCAGCAGGCGCGGATAGCCGCGCGGCGCCTTGAGCGCCGGGCGGAACATGCTGTCGACGAAGCGCTGCCGGGCCGCTTCGACCGTGGCCAGCTGCAACTCTTCCTTCGATCCGAAGTGGGCAAAGAGCCCGCTCTTCGACATCTCCAGCTCTTCGGCGAGGCGGCCGATGGTCAGCCCTTCCAGCCCTTCCAGGGAGGCGATGTCGACCGCCCGCTCCAGAATGCCCTGCTTTGTGCGCGCACCCTTCATGCGTAGGCGGATAGATCCTTGAGCAGGGTGATGTGGCGGTCGCGGAAGAAGTTGGTCCAGGGCGCGGGGCGGCGCGATTCTGGATCGATCTTGACGATGGTGCGCTCGCCGCGGGCGTAGGCGGTGGCGCCGTCCTCGCTGGAGCAGAGAAAGCCGTAGATGCAGCTGGTCGTGCCGAGGCGCTCGACCCAGACGTCGATGCGCATCGTGCCCATGCCGATGACCGGATTCAGGTACTCGATGCGCAGCTCGCGGACGACATGGAACTGGTCGGGATTGTCATCGACGCGCAGCTCCCACTTTTTCCCCGAGGACAGATACCAGGCCGAAACGGCCCTCTCCACGTGGGCGGCGAAGCGGGCGTTGTGAAGCATCTGCATCGGATCGAGCTCGTCGAAGTGGACGGGGGAATGGTAGACGAACTTGGGATTGATCGAGTCACGCACCATGGGGCTCTCCTCCTTCAGTGCACGTGAAATTAGCACGAACGTTCGTTTATCGGCAAGCGGATTTATCATCGCGTGATGATGGAAACGATCTACCGAAACCTGATCGCTGGCTGGAACGCCGGCGACGCCACATCGATGACGCGCGATTTCGCCGATGACGCCGAGATCATCGGCTTCGACGGCACGGAGATGAGCGGTCGCGAGGCGATCGCCGCGTACCTCGCCGGGATCTTTGCCAATCACAAGGTGGCGTCGTACGTGACGCTCGTCCGCAAGGTGCGCACGATCGCGCCGGGCGTGGCCATTCTTCGCGCCGAGGTAGGGATGGTTCCGCCCGGCGGCTCGAAGATCAATCCGGCTACGAATGCGGTGCAGACGCTGGTGGCGGTGGAGCGCGCCGGCGGTTGGAAGGTGGCGCTGTTTCAGAACACGCCCGCGGCGTGGCACGGGCGGGAGGCTGACGTGAAGGTGCTGACCGCGGAGTTGCAGCAGGCGTTTGAGGGTGGGCGGCTTGGCGCCTAAAACCTTTCACCACAGAGGCGCAGAGGACACGGAGGTCTCTGTGCTCTCTGCGTCTCTGTGGTTGAATGATTCAGGCGCGACGCCAGCGCTCCATCGCGCTAACGGTTATGCGCCTCCGGATGGCAAATGGCGCGACCACGCGCGCCGGAAGTAGCCGGGATACTCGATCAACAGGCCGTCGTCGTCGACCGGCAGATCCGATTCGAATCCACTTTCCAGCGAGGCGTAGTGATAGTTCGCATCGGAAAGCCTCGTGTATCGCTGTGTGCTGCGATGGAACTGGCCGTTCCGCGGATCGATGAAGACGATGTCGATCGTCGCGGAGGCGCCGATATCGAGTCGTAGACGGCGGATGGCCAATGTGTTGGTGAAAGGTGAAGCCAGGATGTCGACGTCGAAGCAACCGTCGAGCGCAGGAAGCGGGTGGCCGGACGCATCCAGCCAATGTCCTTCGCCATCCGAGGTCAGAGTCGTTCCGTTGATGGCGACTTGGCGGACGCGCCACGCCGCATCGCATTCAATTGTGTACTGGGCGCGGTACGAGGTACCGCCATTGTCACGAATGATGATGCCGTCGGCTTTGATGGTTGAAGAGATCGAGAGCAGCAGGTGCTCGAATCCGCGATCCTCGAGCGCGACCCACAGCACGTCATGCCGACTGGACATACCGCTCCCAATCTTCCACCACATCGACGTCCCACCGCTCCGGCAGTACAGCCACGTTGCTTTGCGATTCAGCGATCTTGCCCATCGTCGTCGCGAAGACAGTCGAGGTTCCCCAGGCCACGCCGTCGAAGATCATCGGATCGAACGCCGCGGCACGGCAGCCGATGAGGTAGTAGCCGCCATCTTCGGCCGGACCGGTGACCCATTCGCAGGAGTCGAGCAGAGCGAAGGCGTTGTCGATCAGCGGTCGCGGCAGGCGCGGGTCGTCGACGCCGATGGCGATGATCTTCTGCGTGGCGTGAAAGAAAAAGCGCTCCGAAAAGGCCATCGACAGCCGGTCGCCGAGCGTGGCGCCGGTCTGCATGGCCGTGGGGAAGTCGCCGAAGGCGCGCGTCAGCGACTCGCCGTTCGCCGTCTCGGTCGGAGCCCAGAGGATCTCGATCTCCAGTTCCGGCGACGATTTTCCGATCGACGCCAACAGATCGCGCAGCATCGTCTCGTACGCTTCGAGCGCGGCATCCTCGCCGATCGATGCCGCCAGCCGTGTCTTCACCCGTCCGCGCTCCGGCAGCCGCGCGAAGACGAGGAGACGCAGCGCGGGCGGCGGGACGGTGGGGAACACGGCGCGAAGTATAGTTTCGGCGCTTCATGCGCACGATCGCTCTCCTCACCGACTTCGGCACGCGCGATCCCTACGTCGCGGCGATGAAGGGCGTGATCGTGTCGCGATGCCAGGCGCGCATCGTCGATCTGTCGCACGAGATCGCGCCGTTCGATGTCTGGGAGGGGGCATTCTTTCTGCGCGATGTCGCGCGCTACTGGCCCGAGGGGACGGTCTTCGTTTGCGTCGTCGATCCCGGCGTTGGGACGGCGAGGCGGATCATCGCCGTCGAATCGGACGGGCGTTTCTTTCTCGCGCCGGACAACGGCCTGCTGCACTTCGTCGACGGCGATGCGTACGAGGTCGCGAACGAATCGCTCTTTCTCCCGCGCGGCTCGACCACGTTTCATGGGCGCGATCGCTTCGCGCCGGTCGCGGCCGCACTGGCGAACGGAATGCGCATCGACGAGGTCGGGCCGCGCATCGATGACCGCGTGCCGCTCGGCTACACGCCCGGCTGCATCATTCGCATCGACCGCTTCGGCAACTGCATCACCGATCTCGTTCCGCCGGAGGAGCCGTTCGCGGTGCTGGTTGGCGCACAGCGCATCGACGACATTCGTACGACGTACACCGGCGACGGCGCATTCGTCATCGTCGGTTCCACCGGCTGCATCGAGATCTCCGTCGCCGGCGGCAGCGCGGCGTCGCTCTTGCACCTCCGGCGCGGCGACCGCGTTGCGATCGTTTCCAGATGACGGCTGATTACATCCAATCACGCGAAGTGCGACATGCCCGCGGCGGCGTGCGGCGGTTCGTCATGCCGCTGCTCATCACGCTGGTGATTCTGGTCGGACTGCTGTTTGGCGTGGCCTGGATTCCGCTGCAGCAAGGCCGCGACGCCTGGCTGCGCGGCCACGACGACGAGGCCATCGCCGTCGGCGAGAAGTGGTCGCGGCTTCATCTCTGGCCGGCGCAGTATCACCAGCTCCTGGCCGCTGCCTTCCTCACCTCTGGCCACTCCTCGGAGGCTCGCCGGCACCTCAACGCCATCGGCAGCATGCGGCTCTCCGTGATTCCGAAGGACGAACTGGCGCGCCGGCTCTTTGCGCGTGAGCGCTATGACGAGTTTCTCGCTTACGACGCTGCGTCGCGCGACGACAACGGAGCATTGCTCTACCGCGCCGCCGCGTTGGTGGCCACGAATCGACTGGCCGAGGGGCAGAAGGCGTTCGCGTCAATCAATAGGGCGCAGGTCAATGCCTCGCGCTACGCATCGTTGCAGACCGCCATCGCCGAGCGCGCCAGCGGAAGCGTGCCGTACGTCTTCGACCGCAATGGCAAACCAATCGGCTCGATCCGCGCGAACGAAGTCGTCGCCGGCGATGACGCGTTCGCCGCGTTGCTCAACCGCGACGCCGGCACTCTGACGATCGGCGCAAACCTGCAACGCCTCGGCGCGAACGCCACGATCGAGACCACGCTCGATCCCTTCGTGCAAAAAGCCGCGGTCAAAGCCCTCGGCGATTTTCGCGGCGCGCTCGTGGCCATCGATCCGCGGACGAACGAGATCCTGGCCATCGCCAGCACGCGCGGCAAAGGATCGCTGACCAACATCGCCCTCGAGCGCCAGTTCGAGCCCGGCTCCGTGGTCAAGGTGCTGACCGGCCTGAACGCGGAGAACGGCGGCGTCGATGTGGCGTCGTTCTTCCCCTACACCTGCAAGGGCTCGCTCGACGTCGACGGCCGCCACTTCGGCGACTGGGTGCCGGCCGGACACGGCGTGCTGCACTCGATCAACGACGCCCTGGCCGTTTCCTGCAACGTTTTCTTCGCCGACCTCGGCCTCCACCTCGGCATCGATCGTCTGAAGAGTTTCATGACCGCCGCCGGTTTCGACAGCCAGGCCGATCTCGGCGTCTTCCAGGTCCCGCTCGGGAAAATCATCGGTCCGATTCCGAATCATTTCGAGACCGCGTTCCTGGCCATCGGCCTCGAGCACGAGTCGATGAACGCGCTGCACGTGGCCATGATCGCTTCGATGATGGCTAATCGCGGCGAGCTGACGACGCCGAAGTTTCTCGTGCGGCGCCGCTCGATCCTCGGCGACATCGTGACCAACGGTCCGGCGCAGAGCAAGTCGCGCCTGGCGTCGCCCGCCGCCGCCGAGGCCATCGTGCAGGCGATGGAAGCCGTGGCCACGGATGCGAAAGGGACGGGACGCCGCGTCCAGGTCGACGGGATCTCCGTGGCCATGAAAACCGGCACGGCGGGCGAGCGAAAGAACGGCCTCGATGCCGTGATCCTGGCATTTGCGCCGGCCGAATCGCCGCGGATCGCCTTCGGAATCCTCGCCGAGGATGCCGGCCCGGCCGAGATCGCGGGGGCGAAGGTTGCGCATGATTTTCTGGAAGCGATGCGCGGGCGGCTAAAATAGCGCGCAATGCCCTCCGGCCGAGATCGACGTCGCTCCGAACGTTTCCCGACAGCCTCGATCCCGGTGCAGCTTTCCGACATCGACGGCGAGTTGATCGACCTGAGCCTCAGCGGCGCCGCGGTCATCCATCGTTCGCCCATCAGCGCCGGCGCGCCGGCCACGCTGGTCTTCCCCAGCTACGGCGGCATTTACATCCCATGCAAAGTCCTGCGCTCGCTGGTCCAGGTGCGCCGCGCCGACGACGGACCGGAGTACGTCTTCCGCTCGGCCATCTCCTTCACCGACATGGAGCCGGAGCAACGCGACCCGCTGCGCGAGTTCCTGCAAATCCAGATCGCAAGGTTGAAGGAGAAGCAGGACGAAGCGGAGAGAATCAATCAACCACAGAGGCACTGAGGAACACAGAGAAAACCTCTGCGCTCTCTGCGTTTCTGTGGTTCATTTTTTTCCGACGTACTCGCTGAACATCCCCAGCTCCACGTGCCGGTTCACGTCCGCGAAGCCGGCGCCGCGGAGCGCGGCGAGGATCACATCCGGCCGGACGCAATCGCGCGTGGTGGCCCAGTAGTACGCCAGCATGCGTCCCACTTTGCGGTCGCGGGTAATGAGAGTCGCCAGAGCGGGGACGACTCCGCCCATGTACGCGCCGAGGAATGTGCGGGCGGCGCGGGAGGTGGGGGCGGTGATCTCCATGATCAGGATGCGGCCGCCGGGACGGAGGACGCGGCGGCAATCGCGGAAGACGGCGTCGAGATCGGCGAAGTGCCGCAGGGCGAAGCCGATGGTGATCATGTCGAAGGAGGCGTCGCGGAAGGGGAGGTGCTCGCTTCCGGCTTCGATCAGCGGGAAGTGCTCCTTCTCGCGGCCGGCCAGCAACATGCCGATGGACGGGTCCATGCCGATGATGTCGTTCGTGTTGCCGGTGATCGTCAGCGCCGCGCGGGCCACCACGCCGGTGCCGGTGGCGATGTCGAGCAGGCGATTGCCGCGCGTGAGGCCGGCGCGCGCCAGCGCTTCGCGGCGGTAGCGGCCGCCGGAACCGAAGCTGAGGAAGGCCACGGACCAGTCGTACCACGGCGCGGTGTCATCGAAGAGATCGCGCACGAAGCGCTCGCGCTGTTCGGGGGCGGCATAGTAATCCGCCAGCGGTGGATGCGGGACGACAGCCATCAGCGAGGACTCCCCATCTCTTCGAAGATCGCATCGACGCTGCGCTGATCGCCACGAGAGTAGGCGTCGTCGATCCGTTTCACGTAATCGCCGGCGGTCTGATTGAACGCGCGGTCATTGCCGCCTTTCGCTTCCTTGGTCTTCTCATGCCCGAGGAGCGTGCGGACGTAGAGCGTCTTCTCGTTTGGCGACATCGATTGCCATTGTGCGCGATCGATGTTGGTGCTGTGGCAGGCGAGGAGGAAGAGAAGAACGATCACGCGAAGGCGCGAAGACGCGAAGACTCTCATTCTCTCCGCCAACGTTGCGCGATCGGCATCTGTCTTCCGCTGCCGAAGGCTTTGTTCGAGACGCGCAATGTCGGCGCGGCCTGGCGGCGCTTGAATTCGTTCGTGTCGACCATCTTCAGGACGCGCGTGACCAGCGCGCGGTCGAATCCGGCGGCGACGATGGCGTCGACTTCCAGCCATTCCTCGATGTAGAGCTTGAGGATGCCATCGAGCACGTCGTAGGGCGGCAGGGAATCCTGATCGGTCTGATTCGGACGCAGCTCGGCCGAGGGCGCCTTCGTGATCGACGACTCCGGGATCACGGCGCGATCGCGGTTCAGCCAGCGCGCCACGCGGTAGACCATGGTCTTGTAGACGTCGCCGAGGAGGGAGAGGCCGCCGGCCATGTCGCCGTAGAGCGTGCAGTAGCCGACGGCCATCTCCGACTTGTTGCCGGTGGAGAGGACCATGGCCCCGGTGCGGTTCGACCACGCCATCAGGATGTTGCCGCGGATGCGCGCCTGGGCGTTCTCGTTGGTCAGATCGAAGGTGTCGTTGCCGAAGAGCGCGTTGAACGCCGTTTCGTACGGTTGATAGATCGGCGAGATCGGAACGATGTGGAAGGCGATGCCGAGGTTTGCGGCGAGCGCGCGGGCATCATCGATCGAGCCCTGCGACGAGAATTGTGAGGGCATGGCGATGCCGGTGACGTGCGCAGCGCCGAGCGCTTCGACGGCAATGGCGGCCGTGACCGCGGAGTCGATGCCGCCGGAGAGGCCGATGACGACGTCTTTGAACCCGCATTTGCGGATGTAGTCGCGCAGCCCGAGGATCAGGGCGCGGCCGATTTCTTCGGCGTGCTCCAGGACCAGAACTGACTCGCAAGGCGAGCCCTCCAGCTGCACGAGTGCACTGTGCTCCTCGAATGCCGGTGCGCAGAAAATCGTCCGCCCCTTGGCGTCGATCACAATCGACGATCCGTCGAAGAGGAGCTCATCGTTGGCGCCGACCTGGTTCACGTAGACCAGCGGCACGTCGTAGCGCGTGGCGATGCGCGAGAAGAGCTCGTAGCGCGACCGCCGCTTGCCGCTGTTGAACGGCGACGCCGAGATGTTGAGGATGACCTGCGCCCCCTGCCGCGCCAGCTCGTCGATCGGATTGCGGCAGTAGATCTTCGTGCCGAGGACTTCGTCGTCGAACCAGAAGTCTTCGCAGATGGCGATTCCCGCGCGGACGCCGCCGATGTCGACTACGCCGACGCTGCGCCCCGGCTCGAAGTAGCGCAGCTCATCGAAGACGTCGTAGGTCGGCAGAAGCGACTTGTGCTGCTCCAGGATGACCTTCCCGTTGCGCGCCACGATGGCGGCGTTGTGCAGCGGCTTGCCGCACCACGATGCGTTGCGGGTGATGCAGCCGAAGACCAGCGTGACGTCGCCGGTCATCGCCGCCAGCGCATCCCGCGTCTCCAGCGCCGCGTTCACGAAGATCTCCCGATCGAGCAGATCCCGCGGCGGATACCCGGTCACCGCCAGCTCCGGCACAAGCACGACGTCCGCCCCGGCGGCGACGCCGTCGGCGTACGCGCGGCGAATGAGCGCCGCGTTGGCCGCGAGCGCGCCGACGGTGGGGTTGATCTGGGCGATGAAGATTTTCATCCGAGGGGATTGTATCTGCGGCGTCGGTGCCCATTTGTCCCCCCGCCCGGTTTTTGCAAAGATGTCCGATCCGAGGTGAACGATGTCTGACGATTTTGGGACGGTGAGTGTCAAACGCGGCGATCGGGCGCGGGAGATCGAGGTGCTGCGGCAGCATTACGGGACGCATCGGGACGCCCTCACGCGGATGATTCCCGACGCTCCGACCGAGCAGCTGGCGGCGGAGTATCAGCGGCTGGTGGCCTCGATCGATGCCTCGCTTCGGAAGCTCGACGAGCTGGAAGGGCGCTCGACGTCGTCGGGCACGGTGGCGGTCCCGGCCGGCTTCGCGGGGACCCAGCGGATGGGGACGACGCCGGGGAACCGGCCGTTGGTTTCATCAGGGGTCTCGTCCGAGCCGGTGACCGATCACGGCATCGCCAACTACGACGGTCCGGCCGATCGTCCCTCGGGGAACGGCTCGCGCGTTCTCCTGATGCTGGTCATCGGTATCGTCGTCCTCGGCATCATCGGCTGGCTGATCTGGCGGGCCAGTTCCGACAAGAAGCCGGCGGCGCAGGTCATCGAACAGCCGGTGTCGACGACGAACGCGGATACGGCCGCCCCCTCGGCGACGCCGGTTCCGGTGCCGGCCGCGTCGTCGATCAGGATCGCCCCCGAGGTCGCGGATTACGGAACGATTCGAAAGGGAACGCGGGCGGTGCGGCAGTTCGAGATCACGAACCTGACATCGACGCCGCTGTCGTTCACGGTTGCGCGCTCGGCATGCCGCTGCCTCTACTACGAGTACGACACGAAGGCGAAGCTGCCGCCGAAGGGAAAAGAGGCGCTGACGGTGACCATCGACGGCGCGAAGGCGAAGGCCGGCGCGCTGGATGAGCGGATCGCGGTGACGTCGAAGGACGATCCGAACGCGACGGGGACGATTGGGGTGAGGGCGGTGATCAAGTAGGCTCTGTTAGCGCCGCGTCACCGTGGCGACGATGGCGGTTTTCCCATCAGCCGCGATCTTCCGGACGCGTGGGAACATTTCACGACGAGAGTCTGACTCCGGATGTTGGAACTCGAGCACGTACAGGTCGTTGCCGAAGAGGACCACTCCGGTCGGCGCCCAGCGATCGGAGAGCTGAGGAAGAGTGGTCACACGCCCGGCCGGGGTGACTTTGAGCACGCTGCCGCAGCCGGTCGCGGCGACGTAGATCGTTCCACCCGCGTCGACGGCAAGTCCCTGGAGGAATGGGCGATCGACTCCGGGGAACGATGTGCAGCCGGCGACGGCAACGTTTTCTACGACGGTCGAAATACGGCCCTCTTTGTTGATCCGGCGGATGGCGTTGTCTTCGGTGTAATACAGCGAGCCATCGGGGCCGGCGGCGAGGCCGTTCAGGTAACGGAGCGGTCCATGCACAGTTGCCACGATCGACGTTTGTCCGGTCGGCAACATCCTGAAGATCTGCAGCGGAGTCCCGCTGCTGTGCGATGGGTAGTACAGATTGCCATCCTGGCTCATAGCGATCGGATAGTCGCTGGCGAGAAGCAGCGTCGGGTTGACGCCCATCCGTTCGACGTCACCACTCGATCCCGAAGGCAGCCGAGTGGCGGCGAAGCGGCCGCCCGCATCCAGAGTCATCCAGTGGAACGCCGGTCCCGGAATGTGGGTCAGAGTGCCGCGCGCATCGAGCTTCCAGACCCCGGAGACCATATCGACGAAGTAGATCTGCCCGAGCCGGTCGGCGACGATGCCGGAGCCGGGGTGGGCGGAGGCGAGTGTCGGAGACAGGGCGATGAGCAGGATCTGAATCCAGCGATTGCGGCTCATGCGAAGCATTGTAGGACTGAGGAGCGCTGGCGTCCGCGCCGGCTGGCGAGGCGGCGTCTCGCCGCCTCATGAATCGATCGTCATTGCCGGATTCCTTCTCGTCGCATTCGTAGGCTTTAAGCACAACCTCTGGTTTGTCGTCGCCGCGTTGGCGGCGCATGGCGTGTTCGATTTCGTCCATGCCAGTGTGATCGCCGATCCCGGCGTCCCTGCCTGGTGGCCGGCGTTCTGCCTTGCCTATGACGGCGTCACCGCCGCGTATCTCGCGGTGCTTTTGCTGCGATCGAGATTGCCCGCGACGGCGCGGTGATCAGCCCCATTCCGGCGACAGTTTTCGAATCCAGATGCTGCCGACGGCCTGCACCGTGATCAGGAAAAGGTGCACGCCCATGAACAGAAGCGCCGGCAAGGCGATGAGAAACGGTGGGAAGCAGAGCACGGTCGCGCTCACGACCTCGGCGAAACTGATATGGCGCTTCGCCAATCGATGGTGCAGAAGATGAAGCGCCTGCACGATCAGAAGAGCGACGTAGGTGTGGGCAGGAGTGAACATGGCTGACAGCCTACGCCCGACAACCGTTATCCTTCTCCGCGTTTGTCCCGCATCCGAACCGTCGCCTTCGCCGTGCTAGGCTTTCTGGCCTCGATGTGTGCGTCGGTTCCGCAACGTCACCTCCCCAAACTTGAAGACCTCTCGCTCGATGAAAAGATCGGGCAGATGTTCGTCGTGCAGGCGCGTGGCGTCTTCATGTCGGAGTCGTCGTGGGCCTACCGGGAGCTGACGCATCAGGTTCGCGACAACCATGTCGGTGGCGTGATCTGGTCGGTGTCGAACGTCTACGAGACCGCGGTGTTGACGTCGCGATTGCAGAAGGAATCGCGCGTGCCGCTGCTGGTCAGCGCCGACCTCGAGTCGGGGATGGGGATGCGATTCCTCGACACCACCTACTGGCCGTGGGCCATGGCCGTGGCGGCGACGGGCGATCCAGCACTCGCCGAATCAGAAGGGCGGGTGGTGGCGCGGGAGGCGAGGCTGGTGGGGGTCAACCACATCTTCGCGCCAATCGCGGATGTGAATGTCGATGCCGACAATCCGGTGATCAACACGCGCAGCTTCGGCGAGGATCCGGCCGACGTCAGCCGCTTCGTGGTGTCTTTTATAAAAGGGGTCCAGGCGGAGCATGTGGTGGCCACCGCCAAGCATTTTCCTGGACATGGCGACACGCATGTCGATTCGCACCGCTCGCTCCCGATCCTCGGCGTGGACCGGGCCCGGCTCGATCGGGTCGAGCTGCTGCCGTTCCGCGCGGCCATCGATGCCGGTGTGCGGTCGATCATGATCGGGCACCTCGCGGTTCCGTCGCTGGACGATGAGCTCGTGCCGGTGCGGCTTCCGGGCGCGGGCGAGAACCCGTACGGAACGGCCGCGTCCGAGGTGCCGCAGAACGGGACCATGCCGGCCACGACGTCGAAGAAGATCGTCGGCGACCTGCTGCGGCGCGACCTGAAGTTTGATGGCCTCGTCGTCAGCGACGCCATGGACATGGGAGGTATCACCGAACACTTCGATGCCGGCGAGGCCGCCATCCGCGCCATCGAAGCTGGGCAGGATCAGGTTCTGATGTCGCCGAATGTCGATGCCGCCGTCGCCGCGGTCAAGGCGGCGGTGAAAAGTGGCCGGCTGAGCGAGGCGCGAATCGACCAGTCGGTGCGGCGGATCCTCGACGCGAAAGCGTTTGCCGGCGAGCCGGTGGGAACGCCGGAGGAGATTTTCAGCGGCATCGACACAAAAGAGCATCGCGATCTGGCGGCGAACATCGCCCGCCGCTCGCTCACGCTCGTGCGCGAGCAAAACGGAGCGCTGCCCGTAAAGAAAAGCGCGCGCGTCGTCATCGTCACCGTCAGCGAT
>Ga0207689_10001489_pt1 | contig 22371 bp, 20 predicted proteins | sample KBSMisM52_FD_184312 | JGI IMG/M metagenome (GOLD analysis project Ga0207689, IMG submission 184312) | Miscanthus rhizosphere microbial communities from Kellogg Biological Station, Michigan, USA - KBS Miscanthus M5-2 (SPAdes) (version 2) | ecosystem: Host-associated > Plants > Roots >... | reverse complement strand
GTCATTGCCGAGTTGGCCCCCGCGTCGATCTTTTTCTTGAACGCGACCAGGTCCTCCTGCGGCGACCGGGCTTGAGGGTGGCATTCGGGGTAGGCGGCGACGTCGATGTGAAACCAGTCTCCCGTTTCCTCCCGGATGAAGGCGACGAGCTCGCTCGCGAACCTGAAATCGCCGGCCGCACCCGCACCGGACGGCAGATCGCCGCGCAGGGCGACAAGATGCCGGATGTCGTGCGCCTTGTATTCCGCCAGCACTTCGGCGAGCGATTCGCGCGCGCCGCCCATGCAGGAAATGTGGGGCGCCGCCTGCATGCCTTCGGCGCGGAATTCGAGCACCGTCGACAGCGTGCCTTCGCGCGTCGATCCTCCGGCGCCGAAAGTGACCGAACAGAATGCGGGCTTCAACTGCCCGAGCTGGCGGCGCGTCGCGCGTAGCCGCTCGGTCCCTTCCGGCGTGCGCGGCGGAAAGAACTCGAGGCTGAAGAGACGCGGCGGTGTCGCGTTCATCGCGCGAAAGCGGCGGACGCGCTCAGCCCTGCTTGCGCGGCAGGAGCGCCGACAGAAGCCACGAAATGATGCTGTAGATGATCGCGCCGAAGAATCCCGACCAGAAGCCGCTCACGTGAAAGCCATCGACGAATGAGCCGACCCACCAGAACAGGAGGCCGTTGATGACGAAGATGAAGAGCCCGACCGTGAGCAGCGTCACCGGCAGCGTCAGCAGGATGAGAAGCGGCCGGATCAGCGCGTTGATGAGGCCGAGGGCCAGCGCGGCGATCAGCGCGGTGACGAAGGTGTCGACCTTGACGCCGGGGAACACGTAGGGGAGCGCGAGCAGCGCCAGCGCGTTGACGAGCCAGACGAGGACGAGACGCATCGGATTCTCCAGGTTTGGGGGGCGTTTTCAGCGCGCGGCACCGGCGCAATACGGCTTGAGCGCGGCGAAGAGCGTCGCGTTGACGGGCGTGGCGATGCCCATGGCGCTGCCCATCCTCGCCACGGCGCCTGCGAGCCAGGGCGCCTCGATCCGGTTGCCCGCTTCGAGATCGTTCAGCATCGACGATTTCATCTGCGCCGGAAGACCATCGGTGAACTTCATCTGCTGGGTGACGAAATCGTCGGTGAGCGCGACACCCTTCGCCCGGCCGACGGACCACGTTTCGCGTATCGCCGCCTCGAGCGTTGCGCGCAGGTCGGGATCGCCCCGCAGCACGCCGAGCGGTTGCCGGGCGACGCTCGTCAAGCCGGAGAACGCCGACAGAAACGCGAACTTCTCCCAGAGCGCGCGACGGATGTCGTTCGACAGTTCGGCATCGATGCCCGCTCCCTGGCAAGACGCGAGCAGCGCCTCCGCCGTTTTCCGTTGACTCGGTTCGACGGGTCCGAAGCGCAATCGCGCCATGGTGCCGGTGTGCGCGATGACCCCGGGCTCGCCGATCGTCGCCGCGATGTACGCCACGCCCCCCATCACGCGGTCCGCGCCGACGATGGCGCCGATCCGCTCGATGCTCTCGACGCCGTTCTGGAACGGAACGACGACACCGCCGGTGGCGAGCAGAGGGAGCACGGCCTTCGCGGCGCCTTCGGTATCCCAGAGCTTGACGGCGAACAGCACGATGTCGGCGGGCGCCAGGCCCGCCGGATCGTCGGTGACGGCGGGCCGCGGGATCGTCATGTCGCCAAGCACGCTCCTGATCGCGAGACCGTTCGCGCGCATCGCGGCGAGATGCCGTCCGCGCGCAATGAATGCGACGTCGTTTCCCGCCTGGGCAAGTCTGGCGCCGAAGTAGCCGCCCACGCCGCCGCTGCCCATGATCGCGATGCGCATTCCCGTGGCTCCCGTCTTGCGACTGCCGGTCAGTAGCGGTACGTCTGTGGCTTGTACGGACCTTCCGGCGGCACGCTGATGTAGCGCGCCTGCTTCGCCGATAGCGCCGTCAGCATCGCCCCCAGCTTGGTGAGCTGCAGTCGCGCGACTTTCTCGTCGAGGTGCTTCGGCAGCACGTAGACGCCGACCGGATACTGGCCGGCGCTGCTCTTTGCATCGGTCCACAGCTCGATCTGCGCCATCACCTGGTTCGCGAACGAGGAGCTCATCACGTACGACGGATGACCCGTTCCGCAGCCGAGGTTCACGAGGCGCCCTTCGGCGAGCAGGATGATCCGCTTGCCGTCCGGGAAGACCACGTGGTCGACCTGAGGCTTGATGTTGTCCCACGTGTGCTGCTTCAGTGCGGCGACGTCGATCTCGTTGTCGAAGTGGCCGATGTTGCACACGATCGCGTTGTTCTTCATCCGCTTCATGTGGTCGTGCGTGATCACGTCGATGTTGCCGGTCGCGGTGACGAAGATGTCCGCCTTGTCGCACGCGTAGTCCATCGTCACGACGCGGAAACCCTCCATCGCCGCCTGCAGCGCGCAAATCGGGTCGATCTCGGTGATCCACACCTGCGCGGACAGCGCGCGCAGCGCTTGCGCGCTTCCCTTGCCGACGTCGCCGTAGCCCGCCACGCAGGCGACTTTCCCCGCGATCATGACGTCGGTCGCGCGCTTGATGCCGTCGACCAGCGACTCGCGGCATCCGTAGAGATTGTCGAACTTCGACTTCGTCACCGAATCGTTGACGTTGATCGCCGGAAACCCGAGCCGCCCTTCGGCGTGCATCTGGTAGAGGCGCTTGACGCCCGTCGTCGTCTCCTCGGTCACGCCCTTGATCGACGCCTTGATCCGCGAATAGAACGTGGAATCCTTGGCGAGCCGCTTCTTGATCGCTGCGAAGAGCGCCGTCTCTTCCTCGCTCGTCGGGTGCGTGATGCAGGCCGGGTCGGTCTCGGCGGTGGCCCCGAGATGCACGAGCAGCGTCGCGTCGCCGCCGTCGTCCAAAATCATGTTCGGGGCGCCCGCCGCACCCGGCCATTCGAAGATGCGGTGCGTGTACTCCCAGTATTCGTCGAGCGACTCGCCCTTGTAGGCGAACACGGGCGTGCCGCGCGCCGCGATGGCCGCCGCAGCATGGTCCTGCGTCGAATAGATGTTGCACGACGCCCAGCGGACTTCCGCGCCGAGCGCCTGCAGCGTCTCGATCAGCACCGCTGTCTGGATCGTCATGTGGAGGCTGCCGGCGATGCGGGCGCCGCGCAGCGGCTGTTCCGGCGAGAACTCCTCGCGAATCGCCATCAGGCCGGGCATTTCCGTTTCTGCGATCGCGATTTCCTTGCGGCCCCAGTCGGCGAGCGAAAGGTCGGCGACCTTGAAATCGGCAAAACTCTTGGTGTCGGATGCGGCGTTCATCGGTCACTCCATCGTTGGTGACCGCGGGGAGGGTGGCGGATGAGTCTCGTCACCCCGTGCGCGGGCACGGTTCAACGAGCGCGGTTGCAAGGGTGAATTCCCCGAGCCTGGCAGGACGCGGTGGGAGCCACGCGCCGTCCTGTTGCAACGCTCCTCGGGGAGGGGACCGGATTTTAACCCAGGAGATCGCCTGCCGTCGACTCCGCGGCCAGGAGCGCGCTCACGAGCGTGGACTCGCGCTTGTAGAAGCCTTCAGTGTGAAATGTTTCGGGCATCTTGTAGAGCTCGTAGTCGAGGTGATGGCAGAGCTCGTGGATCAGCGTGCGGAGAAAGGTCTTGAACGCCACGACGTCCTTGCGCGCGGCCGTGCGCATCCAGACGGTAATGAGCGCCGGCTTTGGCGCGTCGTCCGGCTCGTAGAGGCCCTGCAGCTCACCGGTATCGTCGGACGGCCGTTGCGCCAGGACGCGGACGCGAATCTTTTGCACGCAGTATCCGGCAACGAGCGCGTCGATGAGGTCCTGGCACGCCGCCTGCACGCCGGAGCGGTCTTCGCCCGCCAGGCTCGCGCGAATCCGCCCAACGCCCGCTCCGGTGGACACGCCCGCCGGAAGCTCGAGCACCACTATCGCGTCGCTCTGCCGATAGATCCGCTGGCGCGAAGGCGACAGCTTGGCGTAATAGGCGAAAGGCATGGCGATGGATGTTCGAATGGCGCGTCGACAATTCGCAGGCGACCGCAACGCGAGGACTCGCGCCGGCCGCCAAAGACGAAGGGCCGCATCGCGGCCCTTCGAATGGTTTCCGGCGTCGAGGCGCCGTGAAGAAGGGTATCAGGCCTTCTTGATTTTCTCGAGCATCTTGAAGACGCCCTTCGTCGACCCGACGAAGAGGCGCTTGTACGCCTTGCCGAGGCAGCGACGCTCGAGGGTGTTCCGGCGGGTTCTGGTTCGTTCAGCCATGAGCATCACCTCCTTTCAGATATCGGTGTTCCCGAAAGCAACAGTCTAACAGCAAGACGCGCGCGAAGGAACTGCGCTCGCCTGCGGCGGGCGCCCGCGCCGTTCAGGCGTGCGCTTTCGCCTTCCTTGCCTCGTCGTCCACGCGCGAGACGCCCGCGGCCGACCGCAGCGCCTGCACCTTGTCGATCGCTTCCCACGTGAATTCCGGCTCGTCGCGGCCGAAGTGTCCGTATGCCGCGGTCTTGAGATAGATCGGGCGCAGAAGATCGAGCATCCGGATGATGCCCTTCGGCCGCAGGTCGAAGGTGGTGTTCACGAGCTCGGCGATCTTCTCGTCGGGGATGAGGCCGGTGCCCTCGGTGTAGACCGTGACGTTGATCGGCCGGGCGACGCCGATCGCGTAGGAGAGCTGCACCTGGCACTGGGTGGCGAGTCCGGCCGCGACGATGTTCTTCGCGACGTAGCGCGCTGCGTAGGCGGCCGAACGGTCGACCTTCGACGGATCCTTGCCGGAAAACGCGCCGCCGCCGTGCGGGGCCGCGCCGCCATACGTGTCGACGATGATCTTGCGGCCAGTGAGCCCCGCGTCGCCATGCGGTCCCCCGATCTCGAAGCGGCCGGTCGGGTTCACGAGATACCGGGCGCTCTTGAGCATGTTCGCCGGCAGCACCGGCTTGATGACCTCCTCGATCACGGCCTCGGCGAGCTCGGCCTGCTTGTCGTTCATGCTCGGATGATGCTGCGTGGAGAGAACGACGGTGTCGATCGACACGGGCTTGCCGTCGACGTAGCGCACGGTGAGCTGCGACTTGGCATCGGGCCGCAGCCAGGGGAGGCGCCCGTCCTTGCGCACTTCGCTCTGCCGCTGCACCAGCCGGTGCGCGTAATAGATCGGGAACGGCATCAGCGACGGCGTCTCGTCGCACGCGTACCCGAACATCAGCCCCTGGTCGCCGGCGCCCTGGTTCAGATGGTCGTCGGACGCCTGGTCGACGCCGCGCTTGATGTCGGGGGACTGGCGCCCGTAGCAGACCATCACCGCGCAGCCGTCGGCATCGAAGCGCAATTCGGGGTCGTTGTAGCCGATCTTGCGGATCGTGTCGCGCGCGATCCTCGCGTAATCCTGCTTGCCCGACGTGGTGATCTCACCCGTCATCACGACGAGCCCCGTCGACACCAGCGTCTCGGCCGCAACGCGCGCCGTCGGGTCTTGCTCTAGAATCGCATCGACGACCGCGTCGGAAATCTGGTCGGCGACCTTGTCCGGATGGCCTTCCGACACCGATTCCGACGTGAACAGAAAATCACTCATTGTCGCTCCCTGCCATCGTGTTCGCTCAGCGCGCAAAGAGCCCGAATTCTAGCAGAACCGAAAGGGCGCCCCGCCCCTGCGCCGCGAGGCCCGCGCGGAGTGTAGTCGACAAGCCATGAGCGAGCGCATCGATGCGCCTTCGAAGGCCGCGATCGCCCATGCCGCCGACCGGCTGCGCGCCGGAGCGCTGGTCGCCTTTCCGACCGAAACGGTCTACGGCCTCGGGGCCGATGCCGGCAACCCCGAAGCCGTGCGCCGCATCTTCGCCGCCAAGGGCCGCCCCGCCGATCATCCGGTGATCGTCCACCTGCACGACACGGCGCAGATGGCGCATTGGGCAAGAGCCGCCCCGGAAGGGGCGAAAAAGCTGGCGGCCGCGTTCTGGCCCGGTCCGTTGACGCTGATACTTCCGCGTGCCCCGAATGTGGACGATATCGTGACGGGAGGACAGGACAGCGTCGGCTTGCGCGTGCCTTCGCACCCCGTGGCGCGCGAGCTCCTGGCCGCGTTCGGCGGCGGCATTGCCGCGCCATCGGCGAACCGCTTCGGCCGTATCTCGCCGACGACGGCGAAGCATGTGGCCGACGATCTCGGCGATGCCGTGGATACGATACTCGACGGCGGCGCCTGCGCCATCGGGATCGAATCGACGATCGTCGCCTTCACCGACGATCATCCGGTGCTCTTGCGGCCGGGCGGCATCGGCGTTTCCGCGCTGTCGCGCGTGCTCGGGCTGCCGCTCGCCAGCGCCGATGCGACCGCGCCTCGCGCTTCCGGGACGCTTCCTTCGCATTACGCGCCGAAGACGCCGGCGCACGTCGTCGCCGCCGATTTCCTGCGCCCGGAGATCTCGCAGCTCGATGACCGGGACGAAATCGTCGCGGTGCTCGCCCGCACCGTCGCGCGCCCTGCCGATTTCGCCGGCGTCTGGCTCGCCGCACCCGCCGACGCCGCGCAATATGCGCACGATCTCTATTCGAACCTGCGCGCGCTCGATGCCGCCAACGCCGACGTCATCCTGATCGAGGCGGTGCCGGAAGGCGATGCATGGCTCGCCGTTACCGACCGGCTTTCCCGCGCAACGCGCGGCGTGGACGACGATCGCGATTAGCGCGAAGCGATCAGCCCTGCGCGCAGCGACCGCCGAAGGCGCGTTCCAGAAAGGCCGAGATCGCGGCGACGAGCTCCTTCTGCTGCCGGTCGAAGTAATGATCGGCGCCGGCGATCGTAATCTGACGCGAGCAAGCGTCTTTGGGCAAGGTCGACACTCTCGCGGGCGCCGTTTCGCGCACGGGCGCGATTTCCGTTTCAGCGACGATGTCGAGCACCGGCTCCTTTGGCGGCGTCGCAAACGGTCCGAACATCCCGATCGGAGCCCACGCGTCGACCGCCTGCCGCGTCAGGTACGCATTGGCCATCGACGCGCCCATGCTGTGCGAAACGATCGCGATCTTCGCGATCCCCCTGGCGCGCAGATAGGCGACCGCGGATTCGATCCGCTCCGAGGCTTCGGGCAGCGTGGCGGCGTAATCGTCGCGCGTCGCGTTGGCGTCGAGGACGGGCATCTGGACGGAAAGCGTTACATAGCCCGCGTCCGCGAGCCCTGAACGAATTCCGCCGATCAGTCCCCAATCGGGATGCACGCCAAGCCCGTGCACGACAACGATGCCGCCTGCGGCAGCGCCTGCCGGAACGGCAAGGATGGCCAGCACTTTCGGACTCGCGGCCGTGGCGAGATAGACCGGATCGCCCACGACGATCGAAGGAACCACTTCCCGCGCCCAGCGCTCCTCGCGCGCCCGATCCATCGTGGGGGCCGCGACCGCGGTCGTGGCGTGGTCCGCCAATGCCGACCAGGCGAACAGGAAGATCAGGAAGCGCCGGACCGGATGCATGGGCGAGTACCAAGCTGCTAGGATGAGTGCAGCGCCGGTTCACAAGAAATCGGCGACAAAAAGTCAGCGACAAAAATCAGCGACAGACAAATTCGCTCGATAAAAATCATACGCCATGCCGTCTTCGCGCCCGCCGATTGTCGTCATTGCCCCCGACTCGTTCAAGGGCTCGCTTGCCGCGCCCGCGATCTGCGCGGCCATCGCGCGCGGCTTGCGGCGCGTGTGGCCCGACGCCGAGATTCGCGCGTGCCCGATGGCCGACGGCGGCGAAGGCACGCTTGACGCGGTGCTCTCCCGTGGCGGAAAGCGAAAGACCTGCGTGGTCACCGGCGCCGGTGGCAAGCAACGCGCCGCCGCGTACGGCGTCGTCGACGCCCGCGAAGGCAGGACGGCGATCATCGAAGCGGCTGAGATCGTCGGCATTACCGACGCCGACGGCATGGCCGTCGACGTCACCGCCCGTTCGACCAAAGGCGTGGGCGAATTGATCGGCGCGCTCCTCGACTCGGGCGTGCGCCGGTTCATGGTCGGCGTCGGCGGCAGCAGCACCAACGACGGCGGCGCGGGAATGCTGGCAGCGCTCGGGATGGAAATCTCCGATGATGCGGGCCAACAGATCGCGCCGACACCGGCCGGTCTCGCACACGCGGCGAAGGCAGACGCAAGCGGACTCGACTTGAGGCTCGCCGATTCCGCGATCACGATCATGTCGGACGTCAACAACCCGCTTTGCGGCGAGCGTGGCGCGACCGCCGTGTTCGGTCCGCAGAAAGGCGTGCGGCCGGGCGACATCGCCGTGCTGGACACGAGGCTCGCGCGCTATGCAGCGCTGGCGGAGGGCTCGGTCGGCAGGACGGTGGCGGACCGGCCCGGAGCGGGTGCCGCCGGTGGATTGGGGTTCGCGCTGCAACTCGTCGGCGGATCGTTCCGCTCCGGCGCCGAGGTCGTTGCCGACTTGATCGGTCTCGACGCCGCGCTCGAAAGCGCGACGTGGGCGTTCACCGGCGAAGGCCGCACCGACGCGCAGACGCTCCTGCGCAAGGCGCCGTTCGTCGTCGCCGAGCGCGCTCGCGCCGCGGGCGTGCCAATCACGCTCCTCTCGGGCGCGGTAGATGCCGCGGCGTTGCCGGAGCTCTCAAGGGTCTATACGGGCTGCTTCGCTCTGCCCTCGGGGCCGGCGACGCTCGCCGAGTGCATCGCCGGAGCCGACGCGCTCCTCGCCGATCGCGCGGAGCAGATCGCGCGCGTCTGGTCGGCACGGAACGGCTAGCGCGGATCGCGCGCCGTCCGTTGCGGGTTCAGCACGAACGCTCGCAGGCGGTCGGTATCGTCATCGGGGAGGAGCTCACCCCATCCAGCCCAGTGGGCGAAGTGGCGCACAGGATGTCCCAATAGCGAGTCGTTTTCGATCATCGCGGCGAGCTCGCGCTCCGGAAGGCGCGTGACGCGCGCGATCGCCGCAGGATCCATGGCGACGACGCGCGCCCCGGCGAGCGCTGTTGCCTCGGGCGCCTGCAGAACGTGCGAGAAGAATTCCGCGCTGTGCCCCAGGCCCGTCAGGACTCCGCGCAGGCGAACACCGCGACTGCGCAACCATGCGAGCACGGCGGCGTGCTGCGCGAGAAATTGCGACACGCACAGCGCTTCCGCTTGTCGCGAAACCTCGTGGCCGCTCGAGTCATCGAGAAGCACCAGCATCTTGTCGTCGGGTACTTCGATCGAGGCGAAGTCTTCCAGGAGCGCCGCGTCGAGCGAGTGTGCCTCGGATGGCCCGAAGGTTCCGGCGCCAATGGGGCGACAGAGCGACGTCGCGACGCCGATGCGCCGGAGCCATCCTTCGCGCTCGCCGGGCCGCGCATCTTCGTAGAGCGGCGCGAGATTTTGCGGCAGCGGCGGCAACACCATTGCTTCGGGCGCTTTTTCTAGCCGCGCGGCGAGGCGCTCCTGCGTCGTCTCCACCCAGGTCCCGAAGGGACTCGGTTCGCCGAGGAAACGGACGATATAGCGGCGGATGGCATCGGCGCTGTCGGGCAGCTCGTCGACCTGGCCGGCGGTGGCGCGCGCGGCCGCGCCGAAGACGGCGGCAATGGCCGCAGCGTCGGTGGCGTCGAACTCGCTTCGCCCTTTCGCCATTTCAATGACCGCGGGCCCGGACAAGCCAAGCCGCACGCCGGACACGAGCGCAATCCGTTCCGCGGCGCAGGCAAGCACGGAGGTGCCGCCGAACACGTCGCCGACGCCGACCGTGAGCACGGGCACACCGGAGATTCGCAGCTCGAGAAGTGCGGCGAGCGCGCGGGCGAGCGCCCATTCGGCAGCGTTGGCCTCGTGCAATCGAACGCCGCCGGAGGCCGCAAGGAGGACGACGCAAGCCGGACGCTCGGCCCGCGCTACCTCGAAGAGCCGCCGCAGGGCGTCGGCATGATTGGCACCGGCGCTGCCCCCGAGGAACCGATTGTCCTGCGCGGCGAAGAGCACGCGCGCGCCGCCGATCGTTGCGCGCGCGATGACAACGCCGTCGTCGTCCCGAGCGTTGATGCCCCAGCGGGCAAGATGGGGCGATGGCCGCGCCGACTCGAAGGACGCATCCACGGGTCCGACGCTTCCGGGATCGGCGAGTGCCGCGATGCGGTCGGCGGGGGCGAGCGCGCGCACTGCCGTCGACTTGGAAGCGTGGGAATGCAGGCTCATTGTCACGGGTGATTCAACCGAATTGCGGCACTGCACAACGGGATCCTGCGCGCTGATTCCGTGGTCGGTGGTATACCACGGCCGGCGAAACGAGGGTAACATCGACGCCAAGATCCGGGCCGGAGACGTAGGACCCGCGACCGAATGCCCGCAGTGGGCAAGAGCGCACTCCAGGAGGAATCCACATGGCAACGAGAGCATCGACAGGACGTCCGGCGATGGGCGTCACAGATTTGGGCGGGCGGACGACCCCGTCGACGAAGGCACGATCGCTGTGCGCGATGGCCGGCATGGCGATCGCACTGGCGGTCCCGCTCGCGGCGCATGCCGCATGGGAGCCGACGAAGCCCGTCGAATTCATCGTGCCCGCCGGCACCGGCGGCGGAGCCGACCAGATGGCGCGACTCCTGCAGGGCGTCATCACGAAGAACAACCTGATGAAGCAGCCGATGATCGTCGTCAACAAGCCGGGAGGCGCGGGCGCCGAAGGCTTCCTCGCGGTCAAGGACGCCAAGGGCGATCCCAACAAGATCATCATCACCTTGTCGAACCTCTTCACCACTCCGCTCGCCACCGGAGTGCCTTTCAACTGGAAGGACCTGACTCCCGTCGCCATGCTGGCGCTCGACCAGTTCGTGCTTTGGGTCAATGCCGAGACGCCGTACAAGACCGCGAAGGACTATCTCGATGCAGTGAAGGCCGGCGGCCCGAACAAGTTCAAGATGGGCGGCACGGGATCGAAGCAGGAAGACCAGATCATCACGGTCGCGATCGAGAAAGCCACCGGCACCAAGTTCACCTACGTTCCGTTCAAGGGCGGCGGCGACGTCGCCGTGCAGCTCGTCGGCAAGCACATCGATTCGAGCGTGAACAACCCGATCGAGGCGGTTGCGCAATGGCGCGCGGGCGCCCTGCGACCGCTGTGCGTGTTCGACGACGCTCCGATGCCCTACAAGGCGAAGGTGACCGACACGATGTCCTGGAGCGACATCCCACCCTGCAAGCAGGCGGGCGTCGGCGTCGACTACCTGATGCTGCGCGGGATCTTCATGCCCGCGGGCGTCACGAAGGACCAGGTCGACTTCTACGTCGATCTCTTCAAGAAAGTGCGCGAAACCGCCGACTGGAAGAAATTCATGGAGGACGGCGCGTTCAACACGACGTTCATGACAGGGCCCGAGTACGCGAAGTGGGTCGAGAACGCCGAGAACACGCACAAGACGTTGATGAAGGAAGCCGGCTTCCTCGCACCGTGACATCCGCGGCGCCCGGCGCAAGCGAAGTCGGGCCCGCGTCTTGAGAGCGGCGCGGCAGGGCGCCGTCCCACTTGCGTTCCCCTGCGGGAGATTCCATGAGCGATCCTGAGACGGCCGCGCCCAAGGCCGGCATTTCGACGCGCACGATGGAGATCGCGGTGGCGCTGGTGCTGCTCGCCGTCAGCGCGCTCGTCGTGTTCGACAGTTACCGGCTCGGCTCGAAGTGGGGCGACGACGGCCCGCAATCGGGATATTTCCCGTTCTACATCGGACTCCTGCTCGGCATCGCGAGCCTCGCGACGCTGGCGCGAGCGTTCGTCATGCAGCGACCCGGCGGCATCTTCGTCGGGTGGGGGGAGTTGAAGCTCGTCTTCTCCGTGCTCGTGCCCGCGTTCGTGTACGTGCTGGGAGTGCAGCTCGTGGGCATCTACGTCGCGTCGGCGCTCTACATCGCCCTCTTCATGCGCTGGCTTGGACATTACCCATGGGCGAAGAGCGTTGCGATCGGATTCGGCGTCAGCGCGATGATCTTCCTCATGTTCGAGGTGTGGTTCAAGGTTCCCCTGTACAAGGGCGCCTACGACGCGCTGGCGTGGCTCGGCTACTGAGCGCGCGCGGCTGATTCGCTTCCCCGCCGGGTCCTGGAGGAAATCCCTTGGTCGAGATCAGTGCGCTCTTTCACGGCTTCGCGGTCGTGCTGTCGCCGTTCAACCTGCTTCTGATGATGATCGGCATCGTGCTCGGCGTCATCATCGGCGTGCTGCCCGGCCTGGGCGGCGCCAACGGCGTCGCGATCCTGCTGCCGCTGACGTTCACGATGCCCCCGACGTCGGCCATCATCATGCTGTCGTGCATCTACTGGGGCGCCCTGTTCGGCGGCGCGATCACGTCGGTGCTCTTCAACATCCCCGGTGAGCCGTGGTCGGTGGCGACGACCTTCGACGGCTACCCGATGGCGCAGCAGGGCAGGGCCGGCGAGGCGCTGACGGCATCGTTCACGTCGTCGTTCATCGGCGCACTGTTCGCGGTGATCATGATCACGTTCTTAGCGCCGCTCGTCGCCAAGTTCGCGCTCAAGTTCGGGCCGCCCGAATTTTTCTCGGTCTACCTCCTCACTTTTTGCAGCTTCATCGGGATGGGCAAGGGGTCGGCGTGGAAGACGCTCGCGGCGATGATGCTCGGATTCGCGCTCGCCGCGATCGGCATGGACAACATTACCGGCCGTCTTCGCCTCACGTTCGGGTTCCCGGAGATGATGCGCGGCGTCGACTTCCTGATCGCGGTGATCGGCCTCTTCGGCATCGGCGAGATCCTGCTGTCGATGGAGGAAGGCCTGTCGTTCACCGGCAAGACCGCGAAGATCAATCCGAAGGTCGTTCTCGAGACGTGGAAGAAGCTGCCTCGCTACTGGCTCACGTCGATCCGCAGCTGCCTCATCGGCTGCTGGATGGGCATTACGCCCGGCGGAGCGACGCCTGCGTCGTTCATGAGCTACGGCATCGCGAAGCGGATGTCGAAAGAAGGCGACAAGTTCGGCAAGGGGCAGATCGAGGGCGTGATCGCCCCCGAGACCGCTGCCCACGCTGCCGGCACGAGCGCGCTCCTGCCGATGCTGGCGCTCGGCATTCCGGGCTCGCCGACTGCCGCGGTGCTGTTGGGCGGCCTCCTGATCTGGGGGCTGCAACCCGGCCCGCTCCTGTTCGTCGAGCAGAAGGACTTCGTGTGGGGCCTGATCGCGAGCATGTACCTCGGCAATCTCGCGGGCCTCATCATCGTCCTCACGTGCGTCCCGCTGTTCGCGGCGATCCTGCGCGTGCCGTTTTCGATCATCGCGCCGGTCATCGTCGTCATCTGCGCGATCGGCGCGTACTCGGTGCACAGCGCGATGCTCGACATCTGGCTGATGATGCTGTTCGGCGTCGTCGGCTACGTGTTCAAGAAGCTCGACTACCCCCTGGCGCCGCTCGTGCTGGCACTCGTGCTGGGCGACCGCGCGGAGGATTCGTTTCGCCAGGCGATGCTGATCGCCCAGGGCGACATGCGGATCTTCTTCTCCAACGGGCTCGTCGGCAGCATCACTGCGCTGGCCCTCGTGATGCTGTTCTGGCCCGTGGTTTCGCGCGGCATCGCCAAAGCGCGCGGCGCGTAGGACTCCGCCCAGGAATCCCCCCGGGACACGGGCGGCGCGAGCCCTCGGCCTCAGGATTCAACAGGGACGCGGGCGGGCGAGCCTGCGGGCGCCTGACGTATGAAGCCTGCAGGCTCGCCCGCCCGCGTCCCTTGTCGTCGCCCCCGGAGTCAAAAGCCGCGACCGATCGTGGTGAGCGCGACGAGCGCGACGAATCCGGTCGCAATGCCGACGAAGAGATTGCGGCGAAACATGAAATAGACGACGAGCGCGAGCGCACACGCGACGAGGCGCTCCGCCAGCGAGGTCGCCGCGAGCGTGCCGGTGGGCAGGAGAATGATGCGGGCGGTGAGTCCGGCGATCATCGCGTAGGCGACACAACCGGCCCACGCGAAAAACGCGCTGTCCATGCGCACCCTGCCGGAGATCAGCATCCCGAGGCCGCGCCACAGATAGGTGCCGATGCCGCACGCGACGATGAGGAGCGCCAGCTCAATCACGTTGCGTCATCCGGTTGAGGCCCCAGGCAGCGGTGCCGCCGATTAAACCTCCCAGCATCACGCTCCATTGCGGCGACGCGAGGTGGACGAGCGGACCCGCGACGGCGCCGCAGGCGAGCGCGAGCACGCCATGACGGGTGCGCGTCTCGCCTATGAGGATCAGCACGAAGTACAGCGGTCCGACGAACACCAATCCCTGGCGCACGAGCGGCGGCAGCGAATCGGCGAGCGCGTAGCCGACGGCGGTGGCCACGAGGCAGCACACCCAGTTGGTCAGCGCGAACCCGACGAACCACGGCAGGCGCTCCCCGGGCGGCAGGTCAGGACAGCGGCGCATGCTGGCGGTCCATCCGGTCATCGCCAGCAGATGCACCGCGGCGCCGATCCGCCAGTCGAATCGGCCAGGCGAGCGCAGCATCGGCAAGAGCGCGACGGTCATCGGCAGGAAGCGCGCCGCGGTGAGCGAAACCGTGATCACGATCATGACTGCCGCCGATCCGGCAATGGACATCTCGAGCATCGCGAGCTGCCCGGGAAGGGCGAAGATCGTGACGGTGGAGAGGAGCGCCGCCCACAAGGGAAACTCGCTGCCGCTCGCGAGCGCACCGAATCCCAGATAGCCAGCGGCGAGCACCATCGAGGGCACGCCTATGGATTCGCGCATCGCCGCACGGAAGGCGGTTCGCGCGTCGTGATGGCGAGGCGTGTCGATGGCGCTGGAGACGAGAACGCGGTGGCGGGCGAAAGAGCGGGCGCGGCGCGCGACGCCGCGCGTCAGATCTTGATCCTGGGATCGAGCCAGTCGCGCAGCGAGTCGCCGAACAGGTTGAACGCGAACACAGCGAGGCTGATCGCCACGCCGGGAAACACGATCATCCACGGTGCCTGCTGATAGAAATCGATGGCGGATCCCGACAGCATGAGACCCCACGCGGGCGTGGGCTCGGTCACGCCCAGCCCCAAGAACGACAGCGACGCTTCCAGCAGGATCGCCTGCCCGACGGACGCGGTGAGCATGATGAGATAGGGCGCGACGACATTCGGAACGATGTGCCGGAAGATGATGCGCGCGTGCGAGAAGCCGGCGGTGCGCGCAGCGTCGATATACGGCATCTCGCGCACGGCGAGCGCGGACGAGCGCACGACGCGTGCGACCCTCGGAACCATCGGCAGGCCGATGGCGATGATCAGGTTCCAGTCGATTCCGAAGACCACGTTCTTGCCCATCAGCCCCACCACGGCGAGCGCGAGCACGATGATCGGAAAGGCGAGGATGACGTCCATGAAGCGCTGGACGATCATGTCGGTCTTGCCGCCGAAGTACGCCGAGGCGACGCCGATGATGGCGCCGAGCGTGCATCCGCCGAGCGACGACAGGAAGCCGACCGACAGCGCCGTCTGCGAGCCGAAAATGATGCGCGAAAACACGTCGCGGCCGAAGTTGTCGGTGCCGAGAACATGTTGCCATGACGGCGGCGCAAGGATGCCGCCATAGTCCACTGCCAGCGGGTCGTACGGCGAGACCCACTTGGCGAGCGCGGCCGCAGCGAGCATCAGCACGATGATGGCAAGCCCGGCGGCGCCGAGCGGCTGCTGCACGGCGAACGCAAGCACCGGATGACGGCGCCGCGGCACCTTGTAGGCGATCTCGAAGGTTCCGGGAACGGCGCTCATCACCGATACCGGATCCGCGGATCGAGCCACGCGTACATGAGGTCGATCGCGAAGTTGATCAGGATGAAGAACGCGGCGATCAGCAGCACCAGCGACTGGATCATCGTGAAGTCGCTGCGCGCTACCGCCTGCACGAAGAGCTTGCCGATGCCGTTCAGGTTGAACACCTGCTCGGTCACCACGAGCCCGCCGATCAGGAAAGCAAACTCGAGGCCGATCACGGTCACCACGGGCAGCATCGCGTTCGACAGCGCGTGCCGCACCACGACGAGGCGCTCGTACACGCCCTTGGCGCGCGCCGTGCGGATGTAGTCCTCCTGCAGCACTTCGAGCAGCGTGGAGCGCATCATCCGGGTCGCCACGGCCGAGTAGCGGTAGCCGACCGCGAGCGCCGGCCATATGAGCTGCGCCAGATTCTCGCGCGGGTTCTCGAGGAATGGCGTGAAGGTGATCGGCGGGTGCCAGTGGAAGTACGAGAGCAGCACGAGGATGATGATCATCCCGAGCCAGAACGAAGGCACCGCGAGCCCGCCGATCGAGATCACGCGAATCACCTGATCGATCCAGGTGTCCTTGTACAGCGCCGAGAGCGTTCCGAGCGGAATCGCGATCAGCACGGCGAGGACCGTCGCCATCACGGCGACCTGCAGCGAGAGCTGCAGCCGGGACGCGATCTCCTGCGACACCGGCTTGCCGGTCCACATCGACACGCCGAAGTCGCCCGTCGCCATTCCGCCCAGCCATTTCCCGAACTGGACGTAGATGGGCCGGTCGAGGCCCAGGCGCACGCGTTCCTGCTCGATGACGGCCTGCGAGACGTTGCCGCCGTCGCCGCGCATCATCACCTCGACCGGATCGCCCCCCATGAGGCGCAGCATCCCGAAGACGAGGATCGCGACGCCGAACAGCGTCGGGATCATCAACAGGATGCGGTGAACGATATAGCGGAGCACGGTCGAGTGCGGGCGAAGCCGGCGCGGATCACCCCGTCGCCGGGGCTGCCCTCCTTCACCCGCCCTGGGGTTACCGATCGAGCCAGACGTCGGTCAAATCCTGCCCCACGTAGTGACTGGGCGTGATGTTCCAGCCTTTCAGTTGCTTGTGGTAGACGATGATCCGGTGCCACCAGATCGTCGGGATGACGTACGCCTGCTCGAGCGCCTGGCGTTCGAATTCGCGCAGGAGCGCGATCCGCTTCGCCCGGTCGAGCTCGCCGGACTGCTTCTCGTAAATCTCGTCGAGCTTGCGATCGACATGGCCCGAGTAGTTGAGCGCCGACTTGTCCGCCGACAGGTACTTCTGCAGCTGCAGGTTGGGCTCGTCCATGAAGTCGCAGTTGAAGTCGAGCGCCGCGTCGTAGGTCGCGTTGCCGCGCTGCTGCGCCGCGAGGTACAGGCGCGTCTCGAGTTGTTCGTGCTGCACGTTGATGCCGATCTGGCGCCACTGGTCGATCAGGAACACGCCGACGGGCGTATAGGGCATCGCCACGTTGCGGTTCGTGAGCTTGAACGTCATGTTCTCGGCGCCGGCCTCCTTCAGGAGCCTTTTCGCCTCCGCCCTCGACGCATTGATGTCGCGGGAGAAGCCCGGCTGCTTCACGAGGTCCTGCTCGCTGATCGCGAGGTCGTAGCCCGGACGCAAGAGGCCGCCGACGTGGCGCACGAGCGCGATCTTCTGCAGCGCCTGCGCGCCTTCCCACCGGTCGATGGCGAGCGAGAGCGCCTTGCGCACGCGCTGATCGTCGAAGGGCTTTTTCTTCGTGTTGAAGCTCACGACCAGGCTGCACACCCAGGGCGACTCGACCACGACGGCCTTGTCGCCGAGGGCCTGCACGAGGCGGTCGCGATCGGCCGGCGACTGTCCGCGGAATTCGGCGAGCACCTGGCCGCCGGCCAAGGCGTTGACCATCGGCGCGCCGCTGATGAAGACCGCCCGATAGCCGTCGAGGTACGGCTTGCCGGACTCGAAGTAGCCGTCGAACTTCTTGCCGACCCAATGCGAGCCGGCCTGGTGCTCGACGAACGTGAACGGGCCCGTGCCGAGGATGTTGCGCTCGGGAAACTTGGGATCCACCTTGAGCTTGGCCGCGCTGTAGACGCAGTCCCACGGCGACGCGAAGCTCGACAGCATCGACGCGTTGGTCCGCGAGAGCTTGAACACGACCGTGTACGGGTCGGGCGTCTCGACTGCGGTGATGTCCTTGAACGTTTCCTCGCGTATCGACTGGACGCCCGGCGGCGGCTTGCGCAGCCGGTCGTAGGTCGCCTTGACGTCCTCCGAGGTCATCGGCGTCCCGTCGTGAAACTTGACGTTGCGTCGGAGCTTGAACGTATAAGTGAGACCGTCCGGGGCGACGGTCCAGGATTCCGCGAGGTCGCCCACGACCTTGGGATAGTTCGCGGTGTCGAACTTGAGCAGCGTCGAGTAGTGCGGGCGCACCGGATGGAGGAACGCGAACGACGTTTGCGCGTGGCAGTCGTAATTGGGCGGCTCGGCGCTGACGGCGAACACGAGGGTGCCGCCGTGCTTGGGTGTCTGCGCCAGCGCATCGTGCGCCCCGAATACGAGCGCCGCCGTGACTGCAAGAGAGCGGATGATCATTGAAGCCTCCTTTGCCGTGCCGGGTCTACCCCGACGATGTTGTCGATTTGGTTACGTATTCTGCTATACCTTGATGCAGGCCGCGAAATGCATCGGCTCGATCTCGCGCAGGGGCGGCACGCCTTGCCGGCATTCGTCCGTGGCCATCGGGCAGCGAGTATGGAACACGCAGCCCTGCGGCGGGTCGAGCGGGCTCGGCACTTCGCCGCCCAGGACCGCGCGTGCCCGCTTTCGTTCCAGCTCCGGATCGGGGATCGGCACCGCGTCGAGGAGCGCCTTGGTGTAAGGGTGAAGCGGCCGCTCGTACAGCCGGTCGCGGTCGGCGATCTCCATCACGCGACCCAGGTACATCACCACCACGCGGTCCGCGATGTGGCGAACCACCGCGAGGTCATGGGCGATGAAAAGATAGGTGAGTCCGAGCGTTTTCTGCAGGTCTTCGAGCAGATTGATGATCTGCGCCTGGATCGACACGTCGAGCGCCGACACGGGCTCGTCGCATACGATGAACCTGGGCTCCAGCGCGAGCGCGCGAGCGATGCCGACCCGCTGCCGCTGGCCTCCGGAGAGCTCGTGCGGATAGCGCTCGGTCATGTACTCGAAGAGACCGACCTCGGCGAGCAGCTTGGACACGCGCGCCGTGGCCGCTCTCCGATCGCGGACAAGCCCGTGCACGAGCATCGGCTCCCCGATGATCTGGCCCACGGTCATTCGCGGATTGAGAGACGAATACGGATCCTGGAAAATCACCTGGATCGAGCGCCGGTAGCTTTTCATCTCGTCGGCGCCCGCGCGAGTCACGTCGAGGCCATCGTAGAAGATGCGACCCGCGGTTTCGCGCTCGAGGCGCAGCAGCGTGCGGCCGACGGTCGTCTTGCCGCATCCCGACTCGCCGACGAGCCCCAGCGTCTCGCCGGCGCGAATCTGGAACGACACGTCGTCGACGGCCCGCAGCACCGTGCGACCGCCGCCGAGCACGCCGCGGCGCACTTCGAAGTGGGTGGAGAGCCCCTCGACCGACACGAGCGGCTTGGGATTGAGCGCCTTCGGCGGGGCCAGTTGGGCCGAAGCAGCGGAAACGAGGCCAATGCTCTGCGGACCGCCTCGCGCGAGCTCACCCGCCCGCAAACAGGCGGAGTGGTGCCCCGTCTCGATTTCTTCGAGCTCGGGCAACCTCGCGACGCACCTTTCCTGCTTCGCCGCGCAACGCGGCGCGAAACGGCAACCCTTCGGAGGGTCGAGCAGGCTGGGAGGCAAGCCCTCGATGGTTTCCAGCTTCGCGCTTCTCGGCCTATCGAGTCTCGGCACCGAGCGCAACAGGCCGGCCGTGTACGGATGAAGGGGCTTGGCGAAGATGCTCGCAGCACTTCCCTGCTCGGCGAGGCGCGCGGCATACATCACGTTCACGCGGTCGGCGTAGCGCGCCACGATGCCGAGGTTGTGGGTGATCACGACCATGGCGATGCCGAGCTTGCGCGACAGCTCCTTCATGAGCTGCAGGATCTGGGCCTGAATGGTGACGTCGAGCGCCGTGGTGGGCTCGTCGGCGATGATGAGCTTGGGGTTGCACGCGAGCCCGATCGCGATCATCACCCGCTGGCGCATGCCGCCCGAGAACTGGTGCGGATACTGGCCGAGGCGCCGCGGCGCGTCCGAAATGCCGACCATCCGCAGTAGCTCGACCGCGCGGTCCCGAGCGTCCTTTTCGCTCATCCCTTTGTGGATGAACAGCGGCTCCATGATCTGCAGCCCGATGGTGAGCACCGGGTTGAGCGACGTCATGGGCTCCTGGAAGATCATCGAGATATCGCGGCCGCGGATCGCGCGCATCTCGTCCTCCGGCAGGAGGAGGAGGTCGCGCCCTTCGAACAGGACCCGCCCGTGCGGGATGCGCCCCGCGGGCTTCGCGAGCAATCGCATGACAGCCAGCGCGGACACCGATTTGCCGCATCCCGACTCGCCCACCAGCGCCACCATTTCGCCTGGGTACACGAGCCAGCTCACGCCTTCGACCGCGCGCACGACGCCGCGGGACGTCACGAAGTGAACGTGCAGATCCTCGACCGACAGCAAGGGCGCGCCGGCGACGCGGCCGGATTGGTCAGCGGGAACGGTGGCGACGGTCTGATTCATTTTCCAGGGCGGCGGCGTGTTCGCGGGAGAAGCCGATGCCCTGCCGCGGGCTTATGCGCCCAGCCGTTCGGCGAGCTCGACGAAATCACCCGCGACGACATCGAATTCGCCATCCTCCACGCGGGCGGGCGGTTGCCCTGGCCCCATCTCCAGCGGCCGCGCAACGTACCCGGTGCGGCAGCCTGCGGCCCGCGCCGCGCGCAGATCGTCAGGATGGCACGCTACCAGCATGAGCTCGGCCGCCGCAATGCCCAGCAGTTCCGCGGTGCCGAGATAAGTCTCCGGGTCGGGCTTGTAGTGATGGAAGAGCTCCGCCGAGACGATGCAATCCCAGGGCAAGCCGGCTCGCTTCGCCATGTTGGTGAGGAGCGAAAAGTTGCCGTTCGACAGCGTCGTGATGACGTAGCGGTTCTTGAGCCGGGTAAGTCCCGGCACCGCGTCGGGCCAAGGGTCCAGCCGGTGCCACACGTTGTTCAGGCAAGCGATGTCGTCTTCGGCGAGCCCGCTCATGCCGTGCTCGGTGAGCAGGCCGTCGAGGATGAGCCGGTGCAGCGCGTCGATCCTGAGCCACGGCAACTCACCGCTGCGAACCTTTTGCATCGCCGGCCGATAACCTGCGCGCCAGGCGTCGGCGAAGCGCGGCCAGTCGACGCGGATTCCATGCCGGGCGGCGAACTCCGCGCCCTCGCGGACGATGCTGCCGCGCCAGTCCACCACGGTGCCGAACACGTCGAACGCGAGTGCCCTCACCGTCCCGTCAAGCGGGTGCGTCGACATGCACCTCTATCCCGGCGTAGCCGCGCGTTTCGCTCTCCTCACCGCCCGCGGTCACGTTGACCGCGCAATACTTGAACTCCGGAATCTTGCCGAAAGGATCGAGCGCAGGATTCGTCAGGAGGTTTGCCGCCGCCTCGTAGTAGCAGAACGGAATGAACACGGCACCGCGCGGCGTGCCGTCGTCGGCCCGCGCGCGAAGCGCAATCCGGCCGCGCCGTGAGGCAACCGTGATCATGCCGTCCGGCGCGACGTTCATGGCCGCGAGATCGAGCGAGTGCAATGACGCCACCGGATTCGGCTCGATCGCGTCCAGCACTTCGGTGCGGCGCGTCATGCTTCCCGTGTGCCAGTGCTCGAGCTGCCGCCCGGTGATGAGCACGAACGGATATTCGGTGTCCGGCTGCTCCGCCGCGGGGATTACCTTGGCCGGGACGAACCGCCCCCGGCCCGAGGCCGTCGGGAAATCCTCGGTGAACACGACGCGCGTCCCCGGATCGCCTTCCTGCTCGCAGGGGTAGGTGACCGCGTGCTCGCGCTCCAGCCGATCCCAGGTGATGCCGGCAATCGACGGCATCGCCCGGCGCATCTCGTCGAATACCTCGCTCGGATGCGTATATCGCCAGTCGAGACCGAGCTTTTTCGCCATGTCGACGATGATCGCGAGGTCGGGGCGCGCTTCGCCCGGGGGCGACAGCGCCTGCCGTCCGAGCTGCACGAGGCGGTCGGTATTGGTGAAGGTCCCGGTCTTCTCCGGAAACGCCGTTGCCGGCAGGATGACGTCGGCAAGGTACGCGGTCTCGGTCAGGAAGATGTCCTGCACGACGAGCATCTCGAGCATGGCGAGCGCGTGCCGCGCGTGCGCGACGTCGGGATCCGACATCGCCGGATTCTCGCCCATGATGTACATGCCGCGGATCTTGCCTTCGTGCACGGCGTCCATGATCTCGACGACGGTGAGCCCGGGCTTCGGATCGAGCGAGCGCCCCCACAGCGCCTCGAAGCTGTCGCGCGCGCCGGCGTTGTCGACGCGCTGGTAATCGGGGTACATCATCGGAATGAGGCCGGCGTCGAGATCATGGACGCCGTGCACGAAGGCAAGATCCGCGGCATGTACATCATGGGCGAGAATCCGGCGATGTCGGATCCCGACGT
>Ga0207689_10001486_pt1 | contig 22436 bp, 12 predicted proteins | sample KBSMisM52_FD_184312 | JGI IMG/M metagenome (GOLD analysis project Ga0207689, IMG submission 184312) | Miscanthus rhizosphere microbial communities from Kellogg Biological Station, Michigan, USA - KBS Miscanthus M5-2 (SPAdes) (version 2) | ecosystem: Host-associated > Plants > Roots >... | reverse complement strand
CTTCGTGAACCTGGTCGCGGGACGTCCTGCCGAACTCGCAAAAACTCTCGCTGAGCACGACGGCATCGATGCGATCTGGTGTTTCCGAAGCGACGAGGAAGCCGCCATGGTGCGCGCCGCATCCATCGGAAACATGAAGCAGGTCTGGACCAATGACGGACGCGAATACGACTGGTTCAACCGCGCGCAAGCCGAAGGCCGCTGGTTCCTCCAGCATGCAACTCAGGTCAAAAACATCTGGGTTCCCTACGGAGAGTGACGAGGCTTATCCGGAAACTTCCTTCGCCCTCGCGCGAACGCGCAACCGTCGCGCAACCCGATCGCCGTTATCGGACATCGCCTTGTCTTCCTCGCCGCGACCACCCCATCGGTCTTTCATTTTCAGAAACGGGCTCTCGAACCAGCGGAAGCTCGCCCAGCTCAAGAACCACACCCACGCGAACACAGCCGCATGAATGAGCCATGCTGGAACCCACGGCCTGGTTGCATCGATCACAATTCGATCGCAATCCCAGAACAGCAGGTGAAACACGTAGAACCCGTAGCTCACCCGCCCCAGGTGCAGCAGCGGCCGCAAAGAGAGGATCGGGCCAAGCCACCTCGCCCGCAAGCTCATCGCGACCAGTCCGCATGCAACCGCCGCGACCGCGGTCAAACCCCACGTCTGCATCCATGTCTCAAATGTGACGTCATGGAAAAGACCCCAGCGCCAATAAGCCAGTCCCAGCGCACACGCCGCCGCCAAAGTTCCAGCAGTGACTGTCTTCGTGCTCAACCGCTCCACTCCGCCCCGCCCACGCACCCACAGCGCCAGCGCCGACCCAGCCAGCAGCGAATCCGCTCGCGTCAGCGTCCAGAAATAAACCTCGTTATGCTTCGCCCACTCCGCCGGCAGCCAGAAGCGAAGCCCAATGCGTAACAGCATCACACCCACGATCGAACAAAGGCAGAGCACCATCAGCCGCTCGCGACGTCGCACCACCCACACAACCAGCGGCCATGTGAGGTAATACTGCTCCTCTACGCACAGCGACCAGTACGGCCCCACCTGCACGCGAAGCGTCTCCTGTGCGATGTGCACCGTCGCCGGGAGCCGGTTGAAATGCTCATGATTCCAACCCGCCCACAGCGCATACGACCCCAGATAATTTCCCACGTACGCCGGCCAAGCAAGAAAACCCGTTTCAAATCGCCCCTGTGCAAACATGAACACCAGCAGCACGCACCACAGTCCCCAGTACAGCGGGAAAATCCGTAGAGCTCGTCTGATATAGAAATTTCGAAAGTAGTGTTCTTCACCAAGGCTGTCAAAAAGAATGCCCGTGATCAGAAACCCTGACAGCGCAAAAAAGAGATCCACGCCCACCCAGCCCCACTCCCCCGGGGAATGCGGCTCGATTCGAAAATGAAACCAGAACACAGCGGCGATAGACACGCCGCGCAGCCCGTCAAGCGGTCGAAAGCGCTGCGTATCCCGGGACAACAAGCTCTCTTGCGCGTAAGACGTACTCAGCTCTCCACTCCACTCTTGGACTTCCATTCTCAGATGACGTCCTTTTCATCCCTGTTGCCCGTCGCCTCTTCCCAAATGCCTGCATCACCGTCCAAACACGAGGCAGCGGGTATACTTCTCCGGTCTTCCCGGGCACCACTCGAGGGCCTATGAAAGCCTGTGCGACTTTGCTTCTGCTGTTAGCTCCTTCACTCCCTGCGCTTTCGCAGACCCAAGCCAAATCCTCTGAACCTTCCCCGCGGCTCTCCATCCAGGAGTCTCTCGGATTCGAGCAGCAGAACGCTGATACCAGGCCAACTGGCTGGGTCGGCGGTCCCGCTGAGACCCTCTTCGCCGACAACCAAATTGTCCACAGCGGCCATTGGTCTGCGCGGCTCGAACGCGGCCCAGCTTCGCCCGACAAATTCTCTGCGCTCACCCGTATTCTCCCCATCGATTTCGCCGGCAGCGAAATTGAACTCGTCGGCTATCTGCGCTTGAAAGACGTCTCCGAATACGCGGGTTTCTGGATGCGCGAAGACGGCGAAGAAGGTCCCGTTGCCTTTGACAGCATGCAGAAAGATGCCGTGAAGGGCACACGCGACTGGGTCGAATACCGTATCAGGCTCCCCCTCCAGCCAACAGCACGCAAGCTCGTTTTCGGCGTGCTCATCTCTGGCACTGGCACGGTCTGGGCTGACGACCTGAAGTTGCTCGTAGATGGCAAGTCTGTCGCGGAAGCCATTGCGGCCGCGCCGCCACCGCCTACTGTGCTCGACACAGACCACGAATTCGATACCGGTTCGCGCATCACGTTCTCTTCGCTATCTGCTATGCAGGTTGACAATCTCACCACGCTCGGCCGCATCTGGGGATTCCTCAAGTACCACCATCCCGCCGTTGCTTCCGGCAAGCGCCACTGGGATTACGAACTGTTCCGCATTTTCCCTGTCATCATAGCGGCGCCTGATTCCGCAACTGCCAATGCCGCGCTTGCCAAATGGATCGATAGCCTCGGGCCAATTGCCGGATGCACCAACTCCTCCTGCGCGCACGAACCTCGCGGTGAGCTCAATGAGAAACCAGACCTGGCCTGGATCCGCGACACCCGATCACTCGGGACAGAACTAAGCAAGCGTCTGCAATTCATCCACCAAAACCGTCCTCTCGCTGTGCAGTTCTATGTCGGCTGGAGCCCCGGCGTCGGCAACCCTCAGTTCCGGCACGAGCCCGCATATCCCAACATCCATCTGCCCGACGCTGGCTATCAGCTTCTCGCCCTTTTCCGTTGGTGGAACATCATGCAGTATTGGGCGCCCTATCGCGATGTAGCTGGTCAGAACTGGCCGTCGGTTCTCCACGAGTTCATTCCAAAGATCGCGCTCGCCGGCGACAAAGACGCCTATCAGCTCGCGCTCTTCCAACTCGTCGCAAAAGCCAACGACACGCATGCCAATCTCTGGAGTTCGCTCAGCGTCCGCCCACCGGCAGGGGACTGCGAACTGCCTGTCATTGTCCGCTTCATCGAAGATCAGCCGGTCATCGTCTCAATTGAAAGCTCTGCATCCGCGCCCTTCAAGATCGGTGACGAAATCGCGGCTCTCGACGGCCAGCCAGTTGCGCACTTGATTGCAGAGTGGACGCCGTACTACGCCGATTCCAATCGAGCAGCGCGCCAGCGCGACATCGCTAACGCCTTCACCCGGGGCGGATGCGGAGCCGCTTCACTTGATGTCGTTCGCCACGGCGCCAAACTACACCTCAGCGCAGAGCGCGTGCACCACGACACCCGGGATCCCCACTGGCACGACCTTCCCGGCGACACCTTCCGTATGCTCTCCAGCGATGTCGGCTACCTCAAGCTCTCTTCCATCAAGGCCGCAGACGTACCTGTGTACATAGAGCGCGCCGCTAAAGCCAAAGGCCTCATCGTCGACATACGCAACTACCCCTCCGAGTTCATGCCTTTCGTCCTCGGTCCTTACCTGGTGACTGCAGCCACTCCGTTTGCCACCTTCACAACAGCCGACGCTTCCAACCCCGGCGCGTTCGCATTCGGCACCACAGTTGACATCCAGCCCGGCCCCAATCATTTCGCCGGCAAGGTCGTCATCCTTGTAGACGAGACTTCGCTCAGCCAGTCCGAATACACCGCAATGGCACTCCGTGCCGGGCCCACTTCAGTCGTAGTCGGCAGCACCACGGCGGGCGCGGACGGCAACGTCTCTGAGATACCTCTGCCCGGCGGCTTCAGCACAATGATCAGCGGCATTGGCGTCTTCTACCCAGATCACCGCCCCACGCAGCGTATCGGCATCGTGCCCAACATCGAGTCGAAGCCCACACTCGCCGGAATCATCGCCGGCCGAGACGAAGTTCTTGAGACCGCTATCCGCCAGATCCTCGGCCCCGCCACACCGCAATCCGAAATCCAAAAAATCGCGAAGCCATCCGCAGGGCCGCATTCAACTCCCGCGTCACTCGATAAAGGTGCGCACTAGTCATCGATGGCCCTGCGATACACCGCAATAAGATAAAAAACGCAACCTGGCTTCCTCGATGAGCGCCCCATCCGGCCAAATGCGGGAAGAGTCCCGAGTCATCGCCAGCAGATGCCCGACTGCGACACGATAGAAATGCGTTTCACAGAAATACGACCCTCGAAGGCACTCGGTGAATTCAACCAAACGCTTATCAGAACAAGGACCAGATCCCGGCCCGGGGGGACTCAGTTAATAGGTCCAAACCCTTTTTGGATCAAAGTGTTCCACCTGCCTACGCAGGCTTTCGCGCTCTCGCGCAACATACTCTGGCTTGTGCCCAGGCCAGTTAAACTCATCGATCGGCTTACCCATACGCGCCAGCGCCAGATCCCAGACTCTCTCATCCGAGCTACGGATCGGCCGCGGCCGCTCGACGTTGATCAGACCCTCAACCTCGGCAAGCGCACTGTGCGCCCTCGGCCCCAATGTCGCGAAGCTCAGCGCTACAGCATGCATGACAGGCTTCCGGCGATATTCAGGCTGAAGTGTTCTATCGCGCTCCAGGATCGTCAGCAATTCGGGAATCGCGGCCTCTCCCCTATCCGCGAGCCTCACGATCATCGGGCAGACGTCGGATCGCAGTTGTTCGCTTGCGAGAATCGTCCGTTCGTCCGCTGAGAGTCTAGCAAATGTTCCTTCAGGCATTCTCGCAAGGAGCCTCGCAAGCTGAGCTCTTGCCTGGCTAGAAGTTGATGGGCTGATAATGCGCGAGCCCAGCACGGTCCGCAATTCCGGCGCGACTTTCGATTCGTATCCGGAGTACAGCTTGGGCGATATTGGAATGCGCTCGTCCGCGATCACCCGGCGGAGCACGGAAAGCTGCTCGCCTGGCAGAGGATGCTGCCAATCGATCGTGGGTAGCCACATGTCGGCGAGCCCGAAATCCGGATCATCCGGTTGCAGCGCCGGATTACTTGTAGCGGCGCGCAGGCGATCGAGCATGGCGTTCGTAAGGCCTTGATCAACCTTGGGTTTGGCAAGCGAGCTGTATCGGAAAAGCTCCGTAACCGGATTGAGCGGCGGATCCTCAGGCCCGCTGGTGAGCCTGTCTCGCGACAACTCGACGTGATAATTCTCGATGCCTCCGGTGCCGGCGAACCGCAACGGAGCCGAAAGAGACCGTCCGACAACAATCGACCGCCGCATGAGCGCTCTACCGTCCCGGCCCAGGACCTCTACTCGCGAGATCGTTGGTCCGTTTCCTCGAAAGTTGGTAACTCGTATGGTTTGGTCCGCTGGTGTCCAGCCTCGCTCCACCACAAGCTTCTGGCTCGATGTAAGGCGTAGACCCCATGAGGCGGCCACGGCCTGTTTGTCTAATTTTATTTGGGCGAGATGCGCCTCGATATCCTGGATTTTCTTTGGTGCTGGACCGCGCGGAAGGTCATCCAAAATAGACTCCGGACTGACAGGAAAGGCGCTTTGCGACCGATTACCATCTCTCGACGCCAATCGGAAAACGAGCGGTGCTGTATTCGCGGACTGTCCGCTCTCTGCCACCGTTACGCTTTGAACATCCGGTGTGTCCAGCAACGCAGCACAAAGGGCACTGCAACTTTCGGTGAAATCATGTTTGATCGAGGAAAACTTTGGCAACTCAACTCTGACGTTTCCCGCAAGCTTTACAGGCGAGGCAGGCTTAACCTCAGGCAAATTGGCACGCGCAAATGCGGTGCGACCTACGACCGCACCAGGTAGTGCAAGGGTCCAGCCGAGCAAGAGTGAGCACAATCCGGCGATCACATCGCGCTTCAGGCCCGAAGACATCACAAGCAAACGCCTGAATACGGCGAACATAGCCGAGTAAAGAAAGATAGTGGGTGCGGCGATCAGAATAAGTCCCGGGACAATAAGAAACATCGCAACCGCAACTATCCCGGGTGCAGCGAGCGCGATGAAGGCAGCTACTCCCCAGACAATCAGCCACAGCTTCAGCGTTACCGTTACACGCCCCTTCATTTTTCAAGATTGTATTTGTGTCCTGAGCGCATGTGAATCATAATCATCACCGACTTTAGTAAGCGCTCGCGACAAGCTTGACTCTGTCGAATCGACGTTCTTTCAGATCCGCGGGGCGAATCATGAATTGAAGCACGCCTTCGCCAAATTCGTGGCCCACGGGTTTTCTTGACGAGAGTTCCAGCAACAATAACCAATCCTGCACATATGGTTCGATATCACCCTGCACATAGCTGGGCGGTCCGAACATGTGATTCGGACAAGGCGCATGAACGGATCGAATTTCCTTCAACGACACTTCGGCCTTGCGAATTTCCCATTTCGCAGGTTCTTTACGATTGCCGCGGTCCGGATACTCGTCGTGAACATACACAGTGGCAAGCCTATGGCTCTCCGTGCAGGTGGCTATCAAATCCGTCGGTATGGCGCCAGCTGCGTCGCTTCCCAATCCAAAGCTCACGTTGACGCACTGCTCCAGCAATGCACCCCAACCGCTCCCGAGCACCGGCTCCAGTTCTGACATCCATTCCCAAATCTCGTCGGACCGCGATTGTTCGATGGCGGCCGATGCGGGATACCCAGCGGCGAGAATGTAAAGCCGTGTCGCCTGTTCCCGCCAAGCCGCTAACTTCGTTTCGCGTTCCTGTTCGCCGATTTCCCGCAGCAGATGCTTCGTCGGATTGCTCAGCTGATCCAGCACCTTGGCCGTCACAATACGAACGGCAGCAAAGTCGTGCGGAAATGCCATAAACGGCCGGCCGAATGGCCTCTGCCGGATTGCAAGCCGTGTGGCCGTCGGAACTCCGTCAGGATGTTCCAGCGCAAGAATCGCCTCTGCACTCTCGCCCTCGTTCCAGAACGATCCTTGCGCATTCTTGCCTTTGTCCTGCGTGCCGGGATAGGAGCATGCCACCGCTGCGAACGGCCACCTCGGCAGAATCTGTGGAACGTTTTGGCTCTGCTTTGAGATTCGAGCCGAACAGTAGGGCACCAGGTAAGCTCCCTCATCGCCGTATACAGGTGGCATGTCTGGTGGAACCGGCAGTGGCCGCCAGCTACCCTCCGGACCAGGCGCATGAATGAACTGAAAATCAAATGGTTCACCCCAGGTGAGATCGCCGAACAGGTAGAGAACGCCATCGCGCGGCAACAGGCCCGTTACGTCCTGCCCAACGAGTTCGGCGCAACTCCACTGCAAAATGAAGGACAGGGGCGCATCGCCTGGTTTGTTGCGGACGCGCGGCCAGCGAAATGTTTTCGGCCCGATCGGTATCCCGCCGTAGAAAGATAGCCCAGCAACGGCTGCAGGTGGGCAGATCTCACGAAAAACGATCGGACGGCTCCGCGCTCGATCGAGGAGCGGCTCAGCCCATAACGCGGGTTCCTGGCCCGCATTGCTTGCAGAAACCTTATCGATCCCACGCTCACGAGGCGTCGCATTTGCCGATTTTGATCTGGCAAGCGGCAACACGTCGCGCAGCAACGCCCAGTCAATCCCCGCTGCAACAAGTCCAAACATTGTTGCCGCAAATACGAGCATCTTCGCAGGTGGCAGTTTGTCCAGGCCACTCACCAGCATCGCCTTGGTGACTGCCGCGACGAGAATAGCCGCAGCTGCGCAGAAAAAGACGGCCGAGAATCGAGGAATCTTCATATCATCGTTGCTTGGAATCACAACGCCCTAACAAGCATCAACGGGCGATGCCGCATGCGTTCGAGCTTAACCTACGTTGTGGCAGAGCAAACTTTATGATGGTTCCGTCTAACGATGCATTGAGTAAGATGCGGGCGTAAAAAGTTCTGGCTATCCATGAGCTGGCGCGGCTGTCCAGGTGTGCTGGACGCCGCACACGTCTCGCTTGTACTCATCGCACTCACGCTGGATTACATGAAGTCCAATTCGCAATTCATTTGAGCCCGCACCTCCAGCGAAATCGCTTGTCGGCGAGAAGCGGCTCCTCCGGCAGTTGCATGCAATTTGCCCCGGCGGGGTCACCCATTACAGCGCAGAATCCTTCCGTGGCTGACCCATGATCCCTGACCCCTGATTTCCGATCACTGCTTTCCGGCCGCCTGGACCAGTGCCTCCACGGGCGCGACGATCATGTTCCGCAACACCGCCTGTGGCTTCTCCGCCGCCTTCAGAGTCTGCAGATCGCTTTGCGTTGCCGAAGCATCCGCCGCGTGGTGGTTCTGCAGATCGTCGAGCGCTCGCAACCCGATGGTTGACACCTGCGATACCGTCTGCGACAGCGGTGACAACTCGGCAGTGATCTCCGAACTCTTCAGCGTTGGTTGCAGCTTCGCGTCGTTGTCGCGCCAACGCGTGAGCCAGTCCTTCGCAGTCTGCCATTGCTCCTGAGAGGCATTGCCTCCCACAAGCGCCTTGACCAGTAGGCTGAACTCTCTTGCCGTCTCGCTCTCCGGTGGAACCGCATCCACCAGGTGATTCAGAGGCGAGTGCCAGTCGTACTGTTTGAGAGACTCTCGGTCATATCCACGCGGCGGCTGCACCACCGACGCCAGCACTGCAAGATACTTCGGATCCTTGTCGCCACTCATCCGCTGCAGCATCAGGGGCTCGACCGACCGATGCGTGAGCCCATAAGCTTCCAGCTTGGCGGAGACAGCGTTCATCCGTGCATACATCGACTCCACATCGCGCACATCCTGCGGCGACCAGAGCCGCTCCGCAATCGCAGCAGTCCGCGGCCATATCCGGCTGTCGATAATCTCCGACGTGGTGAACTCGCTCCACATCGCTGCCTCTCCGCCCATTACGCGCGTCTTCTCCTCGGCCGACAGGTTCGCAGCGTCGCCGCCCAGCGGATCGGTCAGGTAATGCTCCTCCGCAGACTGGTGCAAATCGATGTAATAGCCGTTCGAAAGGATCGTTCGGTTCCCCTGCCGCGCAGACGCAGCCAGGCCCTTCGGCCCGCGCCACGACTGGATCACCACATCCTTCGGCGTATTCGGTTGCAGCACCTCATCCCAGCCCACCATGATCCGGTGATGCCCGGCAACGATCTTCTGCACTCGCCCGCTGAAGTAAGACTGCAACGCCGCATTGTCCTTGAGCTGATGTTTCTGCATAAACGACTTGAGGCCCGGATTCGCATCCCACTCTTTCCCATTGCACTCATCCCCGCCCACGTGAAAGTACTCGTCCGGGAAGATCGTCGTCATCTCCCCGATGAACTTGTCGATGAACGCAAACGTGCTCTCACGGCTTGGATCCATGGCGGGATCGAAAACGCCCCAGCGCGTCTGGATCTGGTAAGGCCCTGTTCCACTGGCCAGATCGGGATAGCCCACGAACCAGGACGTTGTGTGGCACGGCATGTCGAATTCAGGCACAACGCGGATCCCGCGATCCCTCGCGTATTCGACGATCTCCTTCATCTCCGCCTGCGTGTAGAAGTCCCCGTTCGACCCCTTTCCGGTCAGCAACGGATAGACATTGCTTTCGGCCCGGAAGCCCTGATCCTCGGACAGATGCCAGTGAAAGACATTCAGCTTCACCGCTTCCATTCCATCGATGTTGCGCCTGATAACGTCCATTGGCTGGAAGTGGCGACCGGCATCGATCATCAGTCCGCGCCATGCAAATCGCGGCGCATCGTCAATCGTCACCACCGGAGCAGCAAACCCGTCGGGGCTGATCGCGACTAACTGCAGAAACGTCTGCAATCCATGCATCGCCCCGAGCGGGCTTGGCGCACTGATGGTTGCGTTCGTCTGAGTCACTTCAAGGTGATACGACTCATCTTCACCCACGCTCTGGATGTCCTTACTCGCAGCCGAAGTCTTCACCACCAGAGTCGGCGTCCCTTCCAAGGCTTCCAGGTGGTAGGGAATTCCGGTTTGTCGCGACAGGGCTTTCAGAAAGCGCTTTCGTGCGAGTTCCAGTCGTGCGTCTTTGTATCCTTCAAGCCCGACCGTGAAATTGCTGTCAACCTTGAACTGGCCCTGCCCCTGCCTCACATGCGATGGCGTTGGCATCAGCGAGACGGAACCGTTAGGCTGCCCCTTCGCGGCGGTGGAGTACAGCATCAATCCGAAGCAGCAGATGAGTGCCAAAAAGTGAAAACTCCGATCTCTCACACTTACTCCTTTGTGGAACAGAAACCTGAAATCATAAGAATCCTACACCAGTAGGCATGGAGCACTGAGCGTTTAGGGCTGGTTCGATCATCTTCTACGAGCTGCCGAACTCGGTCACGTCGAGTGTTGGTCCAAACAGCACAGATATGAGTGCAAAATCGCTACGAAACACGTGCCGGGCACTCATTTAAGACTGGTCTTTAGACCTTCAATTTTTCCGGTATTGAGCGTTAGATGTCTATTACGTCAAGATTATGCTTAGACTGGCTCAAATAAACGCCAAATTATCATAATTAGTGAAAAGTTTGTTATCGGGTGTAGTTGAACCCGTGTAGAATCATTCGCGTCATGCCAGACACCCTGAACGGACGCTGTGAACAGATCATCAAGTTCTTATTGCGTGTTGGTACCGCTTCCATCGACGAGATACTCCAAGAAGCCGGATCGTCGGCACCCAGCATCCGCCGAGATCTGGCCCGGCTTGAGAACAGGGGTTTGATTCGCAGAACGCATGGCGGAGCAACTTTGGTCGAGCCACTTCTGTATGAGCCCTTCCGCTACGACAGCTCGTTCCTTGCACGCGAGCAGCGTTACGCCACCGAGAAGCGACGCATCGGGCTCGCCGCGGCTGAGCTGGTCCAACCTAATGAAACGATCGGCCTCTCTGCCGGGACAACGACCACGCACATCGGTCGGGCGCTTCGACACCGAGAGAAGATACAGGTGATCACCAATGCGCTGAACATCGGAATGGAGCTTTGTAATCAGCCAGGGGTTCGCACGTATTTGACAGGCGGCGTGATCCCGTGGGCATGGTCATTCTCGTTAACGGGGAATGCCGCCCTTGAATTCCTTGACGACGTTTACATGGACCGGGTCTTTTTCAGTGTCACTGGACTCGATGCAGAACGCGGTGCCACCACCCTGGAAACGGACGAAGCCCTCATCTACCGAAAAATGCTAAAACATGCCAAGGAGGTCATCGTTGTGACGGACGCCTCCAAATTCGGAAATGTAAGTCCTGCGTTCATCTGCCCGGTCAGCGAGATACACACAATCATCACCAATTTGGGAGTTTCGCCTGAAGCTATGGCACCTTTCGAGCGGCAGGGAATTCGAGTCATTCGCGCATAGCTGTCGCTAAACGCGCATGTTCCGGGAAAACCTGATCAACAGTTTTTGAGCTCTCTCAAGTGGCTCACGCGATCGATAAACCTCTTGAATTGAATCATTGACACTCCCGAGAACGCCGGAGATCGGCTATTCCAGCTAGCAACAATCTGATCAAAATTCAATAAGGAATGACCAAAAGCTGCTATTAAATAGCGATACTGTGATTGTTTTCGTCACTTATGATCATTTTCTTATTGAAATTGGCAATGAATAGTCGTATCTTCTCCCCAACGAAGAAAGTACGCTTATCCGCTGAATCGAATTCGTGGACACGAATGAACGGCGTGCAGTGGATCAAAGATCGAGAGCCGGCGACAAGCTCCGTAAGACTGAACGCTGGCCTGCAACACCTTGGGAGGCGAAATGCAAATGCTGAAAAGCCCTTCAACAAGTCGGACTAGGAACTGTAGCTGGTTCAAAACACTGACGAGTCTGGCGTGCCAACCGGTCTTTTCCGAGGAATCCCAGGGCGAATCCGTTCTGAGTCTCGCTGCTTGACTCTAGAACTCACCCGTTCGCGCGCATTTGCGTCGCGACAATACGAGATCTCAAAGGAAAGGTGTGATGGCGATGGTAGATCTGAATCGGGTTTCCATTCGAAGTCTCTCATTGACGCGTGCGAACGCTAGCCCCAGGCGTTTGAAGACATGGTGTATCGGAGGAGCATTTCTGCTCATCTTGATGCTGCTGTTTAATTGCACGACCGCCTCAAAAGCGCAGCAGCTTACTGCAACCCTGAGCGGGGAAGTGACGGACAGTACTGGAGCAGTCATTCCCAATGCTTCCATTACTGTCACTCAGACAAGTACCAATGCGGTGCGGACCGTGATGTCCGACGGCAGCGGCAACTATTCCGTGGCGAGCCTGCCCGCCGGCACCTACAACGTCAGCGTTTCCTCGCAGGGCTTCGAGACCTTTCTGGCCAAGAACGTGGTCCTGAATGTCGCCGACAAGCGCGGTCTCAATATCCAGCTCAAGACGGGCTCCGCCAGTACGACAGTTACGGTTGAGGCCGCGGCCGTGAGCGTTAATACCGAATCAAGTGCCCAAGCCGGCACCATCACCGGCCAGCAGATTCGCGAACTGGAACTCGCTGGTCGCAACTTCCAGCAACTGGTCACTCTCCAACCCGGTGTGGTCAGCCAGATGGGAGACGAAACGGGTGCCGGCGCTACCCAGATGTCAATCAACGGGGCTCGTGCCACTGCCAACAACTGGACCGTTGACGGCTCCGATATCAACGACTCTGGCTCCAACGGCACCGTCATCAACGCGCCGAACATTGACGCCATCCAGGAGTTCACGCTGGCCCGCGGCACCTATGACGCTGGCTACGGACGCTCGGGTGGCGGGCAGGTCGTAGTCGCAACGAAGTCAGGCACCAGCGCCTTCCACGGTTCTGCCTACGAATTTCTGCGCAACACGGCGCTCGACGCCAACGAGTGGTTCAACAAGCGCAGCCAGATCGAAAACGGCGCCCCGAACAAGAATCCCATCAACCATCACAACGTCTACGGATTCACGATCGGCGGCCCGATCTTCATTCCCAACGTTTACAACACGAGTAAGAACAAGACGTTCTTCTTCTGGTCGGAAGAGTGGAGAAAGATCAGCTCTCCTGGTGGCGACAACATGCCAGCAGCAACGCAGCCGATGCTGAGCGGCGTTGTTCCGGGTAACTTCACCAATGCTCCCGCAGGTTGCGCGACCTATGACGCTGCCAGTGATACCACCACAATTAAACCGAGTTGCTATAGCGCGAACTCGCAGGTCTATCTGACCAATGTCTTCGAGAAGTTTCCGGCCAACAGTGGCGATCGATACATTTTCTCTTACTCGGCGCAGAACAACTTCCGCGACGACATCGCCCGCATCGATCACTACTTCACTGACAAAGTCCACTTCTATGCCCGGTACATGAATGACGAGATGCCGGTCGACAATCCTGAGGGGCTCTGGGCCGGCTCCAATTATCCCGGTCTCGTCGACACGCTCGTTAACTCACCCGGCAAGAATGCCGTCGGCAATTTGACGTGGACTATCAGTCCGAAAGTTGTCAACGAATTCGAATTTGCGTATGCGCAGGGCACATACTTTTCGCAGATCAAGCCCAATCAATTTGCGACCTCAACCACGGTCAATGGCTCTTTGACGAACCAGTGGTCGCCTGACCCATATGGCAAGGTGCCGGCAATCTCCATCAACGGAGTTACGGGTTTCAACGCAGGTTCTTCTCCGTGGAATGAGCGCAACCTCGATCGTACTTATTTCGACAATCTCTCGTTCAACCTCGGCAGACACACGCTTCGCACCGGCTTCCAGATCCAGCAGATGATCAAGACGGAAAATGCGGTGAACGGGACGCCGAATTTCAGCTTCAACTCCTGGGGCGACTTCCTTGTCGGCAATGTCTCCAGCTTTAGTCAGACTTTGCCGGATATCATCCCGAACCTGCACTTCATCAACACCGAGGCATACGTACAGGACGACTGGAAGGTCACTTCGCGCCTTACGCTCAATTTAGGCGTCCGCTGGAGCCGTCTGCCCAGTGTCACGGATGTCAAGAATACCGTGTCGAATTTCGATCCTAAATTGTACGATCCGCAACTCGCGCCCCAGATCGATCCGGCCACGGGCAACTTCGTAGCCAATCAATTCGTGGACGGCTTCCTGCTGCAACCGTCGACATATACGAACGGGATTATCTTCCCGAAGGGAGCTGCGTGTAGCAACGCGCAGGCAATCTCACCGATGGTGTCGTGCTCGCCGTTCGGCGCGTACGTTGCCCCGAACTACAACACCAACTTCGCTCCCCGATTTGGTTTCGCCTATGACGTGAGCGGTAACGGCAAGATGGTCGTGCGTGGCGGTTTTGGTGTCTTCTATGATCGTCTGCTCAACGGAATTTGGGAGCAGAATGCATTCGTCAACCCGCCCCTGGCGAAAGGCACCACGATCAACAACGCGAAGTTCGATAATCTCAACAGCGGCAGCACTTCAGTGAACTATGGGCCAAACCTGCTGGTCGCGGCCGGCAATCCAAACTTCTTCGTGCCCAGGTACTCCAACTTCAACCTGAGCATCCAGCGCGAACTCTTGCCCAGTACCGTGCTTGAAATGGCATACGTAGGTGCGGTGGCCCGTCACCTGCTCGGACAATTCGATGAGAATCAGCCGACAGTTGCCGCGGTCCAGGCAGCTCCTACCACACAGACCAATGCGCTGCGTCCCTACCTGGGATATTCGACAATCAGGGATCGCGGTCCATTCTTCACGAACAACTACAACTCCCTCCAGGTCAGCCTGAACCACCACGCTCACGGGGTAGCACTGGGCATGGCGTACACATGGTCAAAGGATCTGACTACTCAATCCCAGGATCGCGATGTGTACTCCACCTACCAGTACGACTTCAAGCTCGACTATGGCCCATCGTCTTACAACCAGCCGCACACCTTCACTGCGAACGCTGTGTATGATCTTCCCTTCTTCGCTCATCAGGCCGGGCTCATGGGAAGGGTAGCGGGAGGCTGGGAGGTCTCCGGTATTGCGCAGATGTTCTCCGGGCAGAGCTTCTCGCTCTCTCAACCCTACGATCCCTGGGATCCGAATGGTGAACACGTTGGAGTCGGCTCCATCAGTCCGCGCCCCGACCAGATCGCACCGGTTCACATGGACAAGTCGGTCGACCAATGGTTTACGACCGGATCCTTCGCTACCGCAGTCAATCATTGGGGCAGCGAACACTCCGGCAGCCTGCTTGGCCCGGGCTTGAACAACTGGGATCTTGCGGCTATCAAAAATACCAGGATCGCCGAACGGGTGTCATTCCAGTTGCGAGGCGAGTTCTTCAATGCCTTCAACCACGAGAGCTTCGGTTCGGGCGGGGGTAACGGATCCAGCAGCGGCGGCGTGGACAAGAGCCTTGCTGATACCTCGTTCGGTCAGGTTACAAGCGGTCACGCTCCACGGAGAATCCAAATCGGCGCAAAACTGATCTTTTAGCGTTGCGTCTTTCTATTGAAGAAGGCCGGAGCTTCTGCTCCGGCCTTCTTTTTTGGGACTAAAGGTGGCGCGACAAAGACCAAAGATCGTGAACACGAACAATTTAGAATAGGCGGGAGCCGAAGCGAAGAGAGGCAAGAACGCAATTTCAGAATCGAGCCAAAGGCCGAAACGATCCGGAACTTATCATCGTGGTTGTTTGGTACCGGATCCAGGCGCCTGGTGTGTCGCTGGTATTGTCGACATGATCTTCAAGAGCCTGTCGTCTTCTGCTTTGTTCAAGCTGCTCGCTTTATCAAACTCGATCTTCGCTTCTGCAGTCTTTCCCATAGAGCGATAGAGTCGCGCCAATCGGTAATGCGCATTCACATCCTTCGAATTGATCCGAATGGCAGCCTGGAATTCGGCTAAAGCTTGCTCTTTTTTTCCCTGGTCGGCCAAGACAATTCCGAGATCGCGATGCGCCATGCTGCTCGTATTGTCAGCTTCAAGGACCTTCTCCAGAAGCGGTCGCGCTTCATCCGGCAGGTTCATCTGCAACTTCGCATCTCCGAGATAAAGCATGGCCAGCGTATGCTGCGGATCGTTGCTGAGTTCGGCCTGAAACTCAGTAGCTGCTTCAGGGTATTGTCCCTTCGTCCAAAGCAGATAACCCAGCCCGAAGTGAACATTAGGCTCTTTCGGATTCGCGCTCACCGCGGCACGAAACAGCCGGACCGCTCCCTCGTGATCTTTCATTTCGTCCAGCGTCTCGCCCATCAACATATCTGCTTCTGCAGACTCGGCATTCAAGGCGACAATTCGATGAAATGCGTCCTGAACGCAGGAGTATTGCTTCGACCACAAACAGGCGTGTGCCAAAGTCAGCAGGAGCGTAAGGTTCTGCGGATCCCGCTCTGAGGCCGGTTTGAGCAGCCGCGACGCATCTGCGAAATGACTGAGCCCATACTCCGACATTCCGATCAGGATCGAGAGTTGCTGATCGCTGGGCTGCGCTTTCAGTAACGGTTCGAGAGTTGAGATCGTTTCCTGGTACTCACCAGCCTTGAAGAGAGCCAGGCCGAGATTCAGTCGTAAACCCGGCATTCGGGGATCGAGCGCCATCGCTCTCCGGTAGTACTTGATCGCTTCCGGAAACTGTTCCTGCTTCGATTCGATTAGCCCCAGATGCGCCAGTGGTTCCGCTTTAGAGGGGTATTGCGTGGCCAGCGCTCTCCAGGCTTCTTTAGCTTCAGTCAACTTGCCTTCCCGTTCGAGCGAGAATGCGACTTGACCTGGATCAGTCTGCGCATAAACCTGGAGCGTCATGCCGAGTGCCAGGAACGAGATTGAGAAAGACCTTTTCAAGATATTTGTTTGAAATGGCGGTGAGAGCAGCGTCCGAAGTTCAAACGCATTCTCGAGAAAAGTGCAGAGAATGAAACCCATTTCTAAACTGATACCCCCGCCAAGTTCTGTCTCGATTGCTCCGGGATCTCTCGAGATACCCAGTTTCGAGTGTACGTCGACGTTCAGCGGTGCTGACCCAAATGCGAGCGCATCGAGGAAGAAAGTGAATGAAAGTGCATGTGTTTCCCAGTCATGTCGAAGCGGTGACCGGGGCGAAAAGAGGCCTCTACGGCTCATTCAAATGACAATGTCCTGACCTTCCAATGACATCTACTCCTCTCGAGTGATCCAAGATTCGGGGTACTGAGAGGCTGCCATGACCTAGTTACGACAAACCTCCTTACCATCTCTCGCTGCGAAAGGTACCGGCCGGCCAAGACCCGAAACATCCGGGCAGGCGCACGTAGGCAAGACACGCATCACTGTGGGACACACAGTTCATGAAGAGTCTTGTTGCAATGGTCACCGGTGCCGGTGGACCCGCGGGTCGAGCCGTGTCTGAGTATTTCCAGGATGTCGGCATCGCAGTGGTCCGAGCCGACATGAATGTCATTCCAGATTCAAACTCCATGCGGCTCCCAGCCGCTTCAGACCAGTCATTCATCTGTGCGCTCAATCAGGCGTTGGCAGAAGCACAAATTGGATTACTGATTCCAACCGTTACAGAAGAGCTTCCTAGAATCGCCGAGTGTCGCGACTCGATCAGGCAGAAAGACTGCGCTGTTTTCCTCTCCGATACCGAACCGGTACGGATTGCAAACGATAAATGGCGAACCGCACAAGCCCTCGTCAAGCATGGCTTAGCCGTTCCGCGATCATACTCCGGCGATTCGAAACAGACACTCATCGAAATGGTCCCGTTTCCGATGCTCTCAAAGCCACGCTGCGGGAGAGGTGGAAGAGGAATCGAACTGCACGCTGATGTCAGCGAACTTCCGCCGGTGCTTTCGGGCGATCGCATATTCCAGGAGTTTCTTCCCGGCCATGAGTACGACGTAAATCTCTTCGGTGAACCGGAAGGCAGGACTGCCGCATGCGTCGTTTTGAAAAAGACCGCGCTCAAGGCGGGAATCATCGGCAACGCACTCTCCGTCCAACGCGTCCACGAACCCGATGTTGCAGAGCTGGCCGAAGCAGCCGTCTCGGCGCTTGGTCTCGAAGGTCCAATTGATATCGATGTTCGGCGCGGATTGGATGGACTGCCGCGCATCCTCGAGATCAATGCGCGCGTCGGCGCAAATGTCCGAGCGGCCGAAGAAGTTTTAACCACATTAGTAGCTACTTGGAGGAGGCAACAGTGAACTCACGAAGGTTGTGGGTTACGTCGATTGTTTGCGCATTCCATCTCATCGCCATGGGTGAGGAAGCGACACGGCAAGCTTCTCGATTGCTCGAAACCGGTTCCACGCGGCAAGCGAAGGCGGTACTTTTGTCCACGCTGAGTAAGGAGCCGCAGAATGCCACCGCGCACGAACTGCTTGGCGACGTATACCGCCATGAAGGCAACGCAACTGGGGCCGCACGAGAGTACAGACGTGCCCTTGAACTTGGCATTCGTGACTCCGAGCTTCTGAGCAATCTTGCTACCGTCGACAGATGGACGCATCATTTTTCGGAGGCTCGAAAGCTCTATAAGAGAGAGCTCGAATTCTCACCATTTCCGCGGAAGGACAGGAAAGAGCTCGACGATCTCGATTACCAGCGCGGGCTGAGCGTGTTCAATTCATACGGTGGGTGGGAGACCGATTCAACAACGAAGGGCTGGCAAGCAGAACTTTTCTACGGTGGTCTCGACCGCATCGACCCTTACGCGGGTGCCTCTTACTCAGACAAGTTCTTCTATACGCGTCGTTCGTATTACGGAAAGGCATACGCGTTTCTCGCTCCGGCCTTTTATACGAAGTTCAGTTTCGAGCAGGACAACTACAACTATCCAGTCGTCGTTACCCCCGTGCCCGACGCCAATGCATACCGGCATGTTCCGACGGTTGGCATCGAACTGTCCGGAAAGGTGACGCCGCGAGTGCAAGCGACGATCGCCTATGAATTCTTCAGACCGACATTCTTCTTTCGACAATCCGAACACGCTAGCAATCACAAGGTGAGCGGAGAGGTTGAATTTCAAACTCCGTGGAGGCCTCTCAGCCTGAAGCTGAAGGCAGCCGCACTCCGTGATCCCGATCCCGCCCGAACGTTGGTCGACAAATCGAATCATGTCGTGGTTCCTGTATACGGCAAGCAGGTCCTGCTCGGTGGAGGTGCACAGTTGTCGCTCCCTCGTCTTGAAACCAGCGTGCTGATGCTGCCGAACCGGGATTTGGACCGAAGTACCAGCTACTCGTTCCTCAGCGACTGTAGCGTGTCCCTTCGCGAGAATCTCAAACTGAGAGCGGGTCACGTCTATGACAACTACTCAAGTCAAAGTGTATTCAGCGGGAAGGTCGCGCAGGTATATAACGCTGGCCTTTCCTGGAAAGCGGCAAGGTGGACGGAAATCTCTTTCGGCGGGAAAGTAGTGCGACGTCCCATTCGAGACGATCAGGCAATCTACATTACGACGCGCTTCAGGTTACCAATCCGATGAGATATCTTTCGCAATCCGCAATCGCTGTGGTTCTCTGGCTTGCGCCACGCTGCGCAGAATATGCAGTCGCGCTCGGCGTCGAGTCATCGCCTGTATCGCACGCTGACGCGCGACACGATGACATGCATCGGGAGCTTGCCGAACGCTACATAAAAGGTGGCGCGCTTGTCGAAGCCATCCGCGAATATGAGGCAGCACTGAAGGCGAGCCCGAATGACATTGACTCTCGATGGCACCTTGCCGAAGCACTTGCCTGGAGCGGCGACTACGACCGTGCTCTCGTGACCTATGAGGATGTTCTGCGGGCCTCCCCTTCGAATGTTGAGGCACGGATTGGAATGGCAGACGTGCTTCGTTGGTCTCATCGCTACTCCGATTCAGAGCAACAACTGGAGACAGTATTGAGAGCGGACCCCGACAACCTCGAAGCACTCAAATCGCTGGCACAGACTTACGCACTCGCGGGAGATTTCACTCGATCTCTGGGTTTCCTGAATCGGGGGATCGACGCGCATCCACATGATGCAGAGCTACTCGCCCAGAAGGGCACTGTACTTTCCTGGAGCGGCGACCTGGCAGGAGGAATCGATTTGCTGAAGTCCGCTGTCGCCCTGAACCCCACAGCGAGCAGCTATCGTTCTCTTGCCGATGCCTACGTTTGGCGCAAGGAGTTTTCCAGCGCCGCAGAAGATTACAGAAGAGCCTGGAAACTCGAACCCAAATCGATCGAAACTGCATTGGATCTCGCCAGAGCGTATCAGAAGGCAGGTGAAAGAACTCTGGCGGAGGAAGCGGTGACGCAGGCTCTACGTATCGCACCGAACGATCATCAGGCGATTGAACTTCTTCAGGAGATCCGCAGAGATGGCCGGATGGATACGCAAAAAGCGATCGATGTGATCGGCGAACCGGTTGCGTTTCTGGCCATTCTATCGCTGCCGAGCGTGTTCTTTTACAAGAGGCAGAGGCGCTTCATGTGGCAGAGCCCCATGCATAGAAGGCTCTATGCCGTCATCTTGCCGGCACTCTACTTCCTTTTTGTTGTGATCTATACGCTGCATGTCCTCGCGGAATCGAACGTCATATTTAAGATTCTCGAAACAGGCGTCCTGACCGCTCTTTCTATCTGTACGCTGCTTCTGTTTCGCGAAATGCATGCATCCGCACAGAGCCCTAAAGTTGAGAGCATTCTTGTGATCGGTGCTCATCCAGATGACATCGAACTCGGAGCCGCAGGCTCTCTGCTGAAGCTTACGCGGGAAGGCAAGAAGGTATATGCGCTGGTGATGACCCAGGGTGAGATCGGTACCAGTGCGCCGGCGGGAGTTCGAGAAGGCGAGGCGAGGCAGGGCGCGAATCAACTCGGGTTGAGCAATCTCTGGGTGTTGAGCTATCCCGATACTCATCTGCGAGAGCATATTTCTGCGATGAGGGAAGTTATTGAAACAAAGATCAGGGAACTTGGGATACAGATGGTCATCACGCACAGTCCGCATGAGACACACGGAGATCACCTCGCAGTATTTGAAGCCGCGAAAGAGGCAGCGCGGAGCTGTTCTTTGTTGTGTTACGAAAGCATCAGCGCTCCGAAGGAATTTGTACCAAATTACTTCGTGGACATCACTGCTTTCTTACCTGACAAGCTTTTAGCGATCAGCAGCCACAAGACACAGCGTAGGAAATTCTACATGGACTCGGAACTAGTAAAGGGACGCGCCGCCCACCGGGGCCTGCAGGCTGGTGTTCCATATGCTGAAGCTTTTTGGGTATACCGATGGGTCCAGTGATCCCGCCCGCTCCACTGATAGAACAAGTAATATTGTTGCCAGTCAGTCTGGCTGCCTTACTTCTGACAGTTCAGGTTGTTGTTTGTTTTCCACTAACAATCGCTTACGTGTTCTGGAAACGCGCAGCTCTCCAGAGGATATCGACAAGGCCATTTGAAGGGCGGGCGTCTGTGCTTGTTCCCGCCTACAACGAAGAGAAAACGCTTCGGGCCTGCGTGGAATCGCTTCTGGCATCTCGCTATGAGAATCTCGAGATCATTGTCATCGATGACGGCTCCAGCGATGCCACAGAGCACTCAATCGATGGACTTGTCGATGGCGTCAAGGTTCGCTACATCCGACAATGCAATGCAGGGAAAGCAACGGCGCTCAACAGGGGAGCCGCGGTTTCATCGGGCGAGGTAATTCTGTTTACCGATGCAGATAGCATCTTCCTCGCAGATACGGTGGGGAATATGGTTCGGTGGTTTGCCGATCCCACCATCGACGCAGTCTGCGGTAATGACATTCCACTCAACACACGAACTCCGCTTCAAAAAGTGCTCGCTGTGACAAGCCACATTGGAACGGGTTTCGTCCGTCGAGCTCTTTCAATGTTGGGTGTACTGCCGATCATCTCCGGTAATCTTGGCGCGGTGCGTGCGAGTGTTTTCTGCGAACTCCGGGGCTTCCGTCAAATGTGGGGAGAAGATCTGGATTTCACATTCCGCCTGCAAGCCGCCGGGAAGCGCATCGTGTTTGATGGAAGTCCCATTGTTCGCGCGGACTGTCCTACGGATCTTCGAGCACTCTGGCGTCAGAGAGTTCGTTGGGTGCGAAGTTATTTGAAGGTCTCGGCTATTCATTCCCAACTGTTTCGACCCGCTCGCACGTTTCCGTTTTCGGTTTATCTTCCTTTCAACTATTTCGCTCTCACCGTCGTGCCGCTCCTCCAGGTCGCCGCCTTTCCGTTTCTGGTTCGGATGGCGTTCACAAACATCACCGCGCTGGATTGGGTGTGGAACGTTCTGCTCTATTTTGGCCTGCTCACTTTCGGGCTGGTCGCGACGTATAGCATTGTGCTCGATCGGGACTTCAGAACTCTAAAACATCTGCCAATTGCGATCGTTCTCATCGCGCCCTTGTCCTTCTTTTACAGCTTCGTCGTTCTGTCCTCCGTATGGCAGGAGTGGATGGGACACGCGGAGAAATGGGAAAAGATCGAGAGACTGCCGGCTGGAACCATGGCACGAAGGGGCGGCTTTGGGCTTATTGCCGGAGCCATGTTGTTACTGGTTGCATTTGGAGCGGCTCGGCTGCCCAGGTCGGAGCCCTCGCGCACTCCAGCCTTTGCACAACCATCCGAGACATCAGGAGGCAGTCCAGCTGAACTTCCGGGGGCTAAACATCAAATCAGCGAC
>Ga0207689_10001478_pt1 | contig 22486 bp, 19 predicted proteins | sample KBSMisM52_FD_184312 | JGI IMG/M metagenome (GOLD analysis project Ga0207689, IMG submission 184312) | Miscanthus rhizosphere microbial communities from Kellogg Biological Station, Michigan, USA - KBS Miscanthus M5-2 (SPAdes) (version 2) | ecosystem: Host-associated > Plants > Roots >... | reverse complement strand
GGCTTCTCCACCACGCTCTGGGTGCCCGAGTCCGGCTCGGGCATGCAGTCGCCGGTGGCGATGAGCACGATCATCCAGTCGAACCTCAAGGCGGTCGGCGTCAACGTCACGCTCCAGACCATGGAGTGGGGCACGTTCCTCGCCAAGCTCCGCACCAAGGAGCAGGACATGTTCGCCCTGTCCTGGATGGCGGGCTCGGAGGATCCGGATCTCGTGATGTACCCGCTGCTGCACTCGAGCCAGTGGACGCCGGTGGGCCCGAACCGCGCTCTCTACAAGAACACCCGGTTCGACGAGGTGCTCGCCCAGGCGCGGCTCGTGACCGACCAGGCCAAGCGGGCCGAGCTCTACCGGGAGGCCCAGCGCCTGCTCCACGACGACCCGCCGTGGATCTTCATCGATCACGAGGTGCAGACCGCGGCCTTCGCCAAGCGCGTGCAGGGCTTCAAGCTGCACCCGAGCTTCGACCTGCGGGTGGAGACGATCTCGCTGAAGTAGCCGGGAGCGCCCGGACCGCCGGTGGGTCGCTACCTCCTTCGCCGCCTGCTCCTGCTGGCGCCGGTGCTGCTGGGCGTTTCGGTCGTCGTCTTCCTCGTCCTGCATCTCTCGCCCGGCGATCCGGCCGAGATCATGCTGGGCTCGCAGGCCACCCAGGAGGACGTGGCCCGCCTGCGCGCCGCGCTCGGCCTCGACGAGCCGCTGCCGATGCAGTACGCGCGCTGGATGCGGCACGTGCTCCAGGGCGACCTCGGGCGCTCCATCCGGATGCGGCAGCCGGTGCTCCCCGAGGTGCTGATCCGCTTCCGGGCCACCCTGCTGCTCACCGCCACCGCGCTGCTCCTCTCCACGGTGGGCGGCGTCACGCTCGGGGTGCTCTCCGCCTCGCGCCCAAATACGATCGTGGACCGGCTCAGCACGGTCGGCTCGATCTTCGGCGCGAGCATGCCGAGCTTCTGGCTGGGCCTGGTGCTGATGGTGTGCTTCTCGCTCTGGCTCGGCTGGCTCCCCGCCTCCGGCATGTACTCCGCCCACGGGGGCGGCGGGCTCGGCGACCTGCTCGCCCACCTGGTCCTGCCCGCGATCACGCTGGCCGCCGCGTCCATGACGATCATCGCCCGGCTCACCCGCTCCACCCTGCTCGACATCCTGCGGCAGGATTTCGTGCGCACCGCGCGCGCCAAGGGCCTGGTCGAGCGCGCGGTGGTGCTCCGCCACGCCCTCCGCAACGCGCTGATCCCGACGGTGACGGTGGTCGGCGTGCAGGCCGGCTACCTGCTGGGCGGCGCCATCTTCACCGAGACCGTCTTCGCGTGGCCGGGGGTGGGCACCCTGATGATCCAGGGCATCCTCGCGCGCGACTTCCCGCTCGTGCAGGGCTGTGTGCTGGTGATCGCGCTCGTGTTCGTCTTCTTCAACCTCGCGGTGGACCTGCTCTACGCGGTGCTCGATCCCCGCATCCGGTACGAATGATCGCGCCGCCCGTGGTCCGCGCGATCCCGACCCGCCGGGCGTCCCGCAATCACCTCGCGTGGGCGGCCGCGGTGGTCATCGCGGCCGCGGCGCTGGCCGGGCTGCTCGCCCCCGTCCTGCCCCTGATCGATCCCGACGCGGTGGACACCCCGAACCGGCTCCGGCCGCCCGGCGCCCCGGGGCACTGGCTCGGCACCGACGAGTTCGGCCGCGACATGCTGGCCCGCCTCGCCTGGGGCGCGCGCATCTCCCTGCTGGCCGGCGTGGGCACCGCCACCGCGTCGATGCTGATCGGGGTGCTGCTGGGCGTGCACGCGGGCTACTGGGGCGGGCGGGTGGACACGGTGGTGATGCGCCTGACCGACATCCTGATGGCGTTCCCCTACATCCTGCTCGCCATCGCCATCGTGGCCGGCCTCGGCCCCGGCCTCACCAACGCGATGGTGGCCATCGCGATCGTGGGCTTCCCGATCTACACGCGGCTCGCGCGTGGCGTCGTGCTCTCGCTGCGCGAGCGCGAGTTCGTGGAGGCGGCGCGCGCGCTCGGCAGCAGCGACCGGCTGATCCTGCGCCGCCACCTGCTCCCCCATCTCATGGCCCCGGTGGTGGTGGCCTGGAGCCTCGACGTGGGGGCCAAGATCCTCGCCACCGCGGGCCTGTCCTTCCTGGGGCTCGGCACCCAGCCGCCGACCGCGGACTGGGGAAGCATGCTCGCGACCGCGCGCACCTTCGTGATCCTGAGCCCGCACGTGGCCCTGCTGCCGGGGCTCGCGATCTTCCTGGTGGTGCTGTCGCTCAATGTCCTCGGCGACGCGCTGCAGGACTACCTCGACCCGCGCATGCGCCACGGGTGAGCGCGGGCGGCCAAGCTAGCGGGATTAGAAGGAGGCGACCTTGAGCCGCACGAGGCCGAAGAGGCCGCGCGCGGAGCTGTCGCGGTACACCGAGTCGTCGTAGCGCTCGTATCCCGCCTGGAAGGACAGGCTGGTCGGCCCGCCGAGGAGCCGGCCGAGTCCGCACGACAGCCCCCCGCTCAGGCTCATGGTGCGCCCGTCCACGGTGCCGTCGCTGGCCTGCGAGGCGGTGTAGGCGCCGAGCGTCCAGAGGTTCCACCAGCTCGCGGGGGGCCCGTAGGACAGCAGCAGCGAGGCCGAGGTGGTGTTGCTGCGCGTGGCCGACCATTCGTAGCGGTCGAGGCCGGTGCTGATCGACGGCACGATCATCAGCGCGTCGAGCGGCCGCAGCGTGAGGCGCACATCGTGGTACAGCATCGTCATCTGGTGATCCGGCTGGGCCACGTCGCGGCTCGTGATGTAGGTCGAGAAGGCCGAGATGTCCCAGCGCGGCGCGGCATAGTAGGCGCTGCCGGAGAGACTGTCGAAGTTCTGCTCCTCGGTGGTGCGGGGCAGACCGTCTCCGTTCAGCCACGCCCGGTCCGAGTCGCCCTTGGCGTAGGTCAGCCCGAAGATCGGCCACCCCCGCGGGGCGACCTCCGTGGTGAACGCGGTCTGGGTCCGCGTGGTGCGGGGCAGCGCCGGGTTGCGATCCACGTTGTCGGAGAGGTCAGATTGCGACAGGCGCAGGCGCACGAGGCCCAGCCGCTGCGCGACCCAGAGCTCGGTGCCCTCGCGGTCCCGCTGCGACGGCGGCCCGCTCACCAGGCGCTCGAACCGCTTGCCGACCGAGCGGTACTCGGCGCCGCCCTCGAAGTCGCTGACCGAGCCCTTGAGACCCAGGGACACCGGCTCCTCCTGCTCGTCGAGGCCCAGGCCGAAAGCGGCACCCGGTGACACCACCGGGCCGTAGCCCAGGCCGCCCCCCGGGCGCGAGGCGGCGAGGCTGGGCGGGACATAAGCGACCGCGCCGTAGGCGGTGACCTTGGCGTCCTGGGGCCCGGACGCGGCGTTGGCCCCGAACCGCATCAGGTGCCAGCGCTCGCCCCGGCCGAGCAGCACCCGGAGATCGCTCGAGTCGTCCTCGCCGGTGGAGCGCAGCGTGAGGGGATCGGACTGGACCGGCGCGCCGGGCGCGTCGCGCAGGAGCACCGCGCTCATGTCGCTCAGGCCCGCGTCGTCGCGCGGGCGATCCTCGAGGGGCCGGCCCAGGCGCGAGGCGAAGAGCCACGGAGGCAGGTCGCGAGGGCGCTCCTCCACGACGGGCTCCTCCTGGCGAGGGTCGTCGAGCGACTGCGATTCGGCGGCCGCGGCGGTCGGCAGCGCGAGCGCGATCAGGGTGGCCAGAGCGAGCAACGGGCGGGTGATGATCATGCGGGTTCCTGCGTCGTCGTACTTCCAAGTCTACGATCCGGGGAATTTCTCACCAAGGTTTGCCGCGCCCGCGCGGCGCACTGCGTAATGTTCGTGTATAGTCCAGCCGATCTCATCGCGATCATGAACCGAATCCAGAGGAGGCTGACGATGGCCAGGGCTCTGCTATTCGCCGCGTGCGTGCTGCTGCTGCCCATCCCCGCGTGGGCCGCGGATACCATCAACGTCTACACCGCCTGGCCCGAGTCGCTGTCCCAGCCGATCTTCAAGGCCTACACCGCCAAGACGGGAGTCCCGATCAACTTCATCCGGCTCTCCACCGGCGAGCTGGTGGCGCGCGCCACCGCCGAGAAGAACAACCCGCGCGCCGACGTGATCTGGGGCGCGCCGGGCGACGGCTTCGCGGCGGCGAAGGCGGCCGGCATCATCGAGCCCTACAAGGCGGCCGGCTGGGGCAAGATCGCCCACGAGCTGAAGGACCCTGAGGGCTACTACACCGCGGTCAGCAAGAACACCCTGCTGTTCATGTCCAACGCCAAGCTCCTCAAGGAGAAGGGTCTCAAGCCCCCCACCTCCTGGAACGATCTCCTCGATCCGGCCTACAAGGGCCAGATCCAGACCGCGGATGCCCGCACGTCAGGCACCGCGCTCACGCGCATCCTGTCCATCTACTACGCGTTCGGGAAGGACGAGGAGAAGGCGTTCGACTACCAGAAGAAGCTCCACGCGAACGTGCAGGTCTACACCAAGAGCGGCGGCGGCTGCACCATCCCGGCCGCGATGGGCCAGGCCATGGTGTGCATCGCCCACATGCCGGACGCGATGGAGGCCAAGAAGAAGGGCTACGACATGCTCACCACCTTCCCCCGGGAAGGGGTGGCCGCGGTCATCGAGGGGGTCGCCCTGGTCAAGGGGGCCAAGAACCGAGAGGCCGCCACCAAGTTCATCGACTGGACCTTCACCAAGGACATGCAGGACCTGCTCGACAAGAACGAGGTCTACATGCTCCCGACCCTTCCCGAGGGCAGCGTCAACGCGGCGGTGCAGGCCCTGATGAAGGAGGCCAAGCTCCTGCCGGTGGACCTCGAGTGGGTGGGCAAGAACCGCAAGCGCCTGGTGGACCGGTGGATCAACGAGGTGATCAAGGAGTGAGGTGAGCCCGGCCCCCGCCCCGGTGAGCTCGCCGCGGGCGGCGCTGCGGGACCCGGTCCTCGCCCCGGTGGTGGTGCTGCTCTGGGCCGCGGTCGCGCTCTTCGTCCTCTACCCGGTGACCCGGCTGCTCGCGCTCATGTTCTGGGACGACGGCCCGACCCTCGCCGCAGTGGTCGAGCTCGTCGGGAGCTGGCAGCATCGGCGGGCGCTCTGGAACAGCCTGGCCCTCGCCGGCCTGGTGGGTGCCGCGGGCACCGCGCTCGGCTTCGCCTTCGCGCTGCTGGCGGTGCGGGCGAACCTGCCGCGGTGGGTGGGCACGGTCCTCGACACGATCGTCCTGCTGCCGCTGATCTCTCCGCCCTTCACCGCCGCCATCGCGCTCATCTTCGCGCTGGGGCCGCGAGGGCTCATCTCCTACCACGTCTTCGGCATCGCCGGCCTCAACATCTACGGCCTCGGCGGCACCCTCCTGTCCGAGACCCTCACCTACTTCCCGATCGCCTACCTCACGCTCAAGGGCGTGCTCGCGAACATCGACCCGACCCTGGAGGACGGCGGCTTCAGCCTGGGCGCGCGGCGCTGGCGCGTGTTCCGCACCATCACCGTCCCCCTCGCGGTGCCGGGGATCGCCAACTCGTTCCTGCTCCTCACCGCGGCGTCGCTGGCCGACTTCGCCACCCCGCTGATCCTGGGCGGAACCAAGTTCCCGGTGCTGCCCACCCAGGCCTTTCTCCAGATCACCGGGCTGTACGACATGCGGGGCGGCGCCGCGCTCTCGTTCCTGCTCCTGGTCCCCGCGCTCGCGGTGTTCGTGGCGCAGCGCTGGTGGACGGAGCGCCGCTCGGTGATCACGGTGACCGGCAAGGCGGGCGCGGCCACTCGGGTACGGAGCCTCTCGCCCGGGGCGGTGGCCGCCCTGGTCCTGGTGTGCGCGCTCACCGTGCTGCTGGTGCTGACCTTCTACCTGCTGATCGTGTTCGCCTCGATGGTGCGGGCCCTGGGCGCGGACAACAGCTTCTCCTCCGCCCACTACGCCCACGTATTCAGCGGCGGGCTCAAGGCCATCCGGGACACCCTCGTCATCGCGGCGGTGTGCATGCCGGTGGGCGGGCTCTTCGCGGTGGTCCTGGGCTACGTGGTGGCGCGTACGCGATTCCCGGGACGCCGGGCCCTCGAGTTCGCGGCCATGATCAACTACGCGCTGCCCGGGACCATCGTGGGCATCGCGTACCTGGTGGCGTTCAACGACCCACCCCTGGCCCTGACCGGCACCGCGTTCATCTTGGTGATCTGCTACGTGTTCCGCTACAGCCTGGCCGGCACCCGCGCCACCACCGCGCTGCTCGCGCAGGTGGACCCGTCCATCGAGGAGGCCTCGGCGAGCCTCGGAGCGCGCCGGGACGTGACCTTTCGCCGGATCGTGCTCCCCCTGATCCGGCCCGCGCTGCTGGCCGGCATGACCGTGCTCTTCATCCGGGCCATGACCGCGATCAGCGCCACCATCTTCCTGGTCTCGCTGAGCTGGTCCCTGGTGACCGTGCGCATCCTCGAGGGCATCACCAATCTCGAGCTGGGCCAGGCCTCGGCCTTCTCGGTGATGGTCATCCTGCTCGTCTACGCCGCGGTCGTCCTGTCCAGCCTGATCATGCGCCGGCTCAACGCGGGCAGCCTCGGCCAGGCCGGCACGCTCCTGGGCGGATGAGCGCGACCGGCGCGCGGCTCCGGCTCGTCTCGGTCTCCAAGCGCTTCGTCCGCGCGGAGCAGGGCGTGGCCGCGGTGGACGACGTGAGCCTCACGGTGGAGCCGGGGGAGCTGCTGACCCTGCTCGGCCCCTCCGGATGCGGAAAGACCACCACATTGCGAATGGTCGCGGGCTTCGAGCAGCCGGACTCGGGCCGGGTCCTGATCGACGAGCAGGACGTCACCGGCCTCATGGTCTACCGGCGGAACATCGGCTTCGTGTTCCAGAACTACGCGCTCTTCCCGCACCTCACCGTCTTCGTGAACGTGGCCTACGGCCTCCGCGTGAAGCGGCTCGGCGCGGCGGTCATCCGCGAGAAGGTGGAGCGCGTCCTCGCCCTGGTGGGGCTGCCCGGCCACGCGCGCCGCTTCTCGAACCAGCTCTCGGGCGGCGAGCAGCAGCGGGTGGCGGTGGCGCGCGCGGTGGTGGTGGAGCCGCGCCTGCTCCTCTTCGACGAACCGCTCAGCAACCTGGACGCCAAGCTGCGGGTGCAGATGCGCGAGGAGCTCTCGCGACTGCAGCGCCAGCTCGCCATCACCACCATCTACGTGACCCACGACCAGGAAGAGGCGATGGCCATCTCCGATCGCATCGCGGTGATGCAGGCGGGCCGGGTGGCCCAGGTGGGCACCGCGCACGATCTCTACCGGGCGCCGCGCTCCGTGTTCGTCGCCCAGTTCATCGGCCGCGTCAACCTCCTCCCCGCGCGCGTGCTGCGGGCGGACACCGGAGCGGCCGCGGTCACCCTCTGGGGGCGCGAGGTCACGGTCCCCGCCGACGAGCCGGTCGCGGCCGGGCAGAGCGTGTCGCTGGTGCTGCGGCCCGAATCGGTGGCCCTGCTGCCCGAGCGGGCGGTCGCCCCCGCGCCGGAGTTCGCCATTGCGGGCGTGGTGCGCGGCCGGACCTTCCTGGGCGAGAAGGTCGAGTACGCGGTCGAGGTCGGGGGCACCTTGCTCCAGGCCGTCTCCTACGATCCGCTCCGCCACGGCCTCTTCGACGTGGGCGCTCCGGTCCAGGTCGCGTGTGCCCCCGCGTCGCTGCGCCTCCTGCGGGGTCAGGGCTGAGCGCGGCGCTTCACCGGGCCATCATCTGGCGCGGGAGCCAGAGGGCGAGATCCGGGAAGAGGAAGAGCAGCGCCACCATGAGGATCATGAGCAGCACGTAGGGCGTGGTGCCCACCGTGACCTCGCGGGCGCTGGTGCCCGGCATCAACCCCTGGATGACGAAGAGGTTCAGCCCCACCGGCGGGGTGATGAAGCCGATCTCGAGCCACACCACCATGATGATGCCAAACCAGACCGGGTCGAAACCGAGGCCGGTGATGAGCGGGAAGAGGATCGGCAGCAGGATGATCATCACCGACAGCTCCTCCAGCGCGTAGGCGATCACGAGCAGGAACGAGAACACCGCGGTGAAGAACGCCCACTTGGGCAGGCCGAGCGAGACCACGTAGGCGAGCAGGGCCTTGGGCGCCCCGATCAGGGCGATGACGTGGGAGAAGATGGCCGCGAAGATGATGATGGCCATCACCATCGAGGTGGTGCGCACCGTCTCCTCGAAGGCGCGCCGCATCGCCACCCACGTGAGGCTTCCCGCCCACCCGGCGAGCGCCAGGCTCACCAGGGTCCCGAGCGCGGCCGCCTCGGTGGGCGTGACGATGCCCAGGTACATGGAGCCCAGGACCACCACGATCAGGATCGCGACCGGCGCCACCTCGCGGAGGCCCTCGAGCTTGGAGGCGAACGAGCCGCGGTCCTCCGCCGCGCGCGGGGCGGCCTCCGGCCAGATCGTCGCGTACACGACGACGTAGGCCGCGAAGATCAGCGACAGCACGATGCCCGGGATGATGCCCGCCATGTAGAGGTGGCCCACCGAGGTCTCGGTCATCACCCCGTAGATGATCATGGGGATGGAGGGCGGGATCAGGATGCCCAGCGTGCCGCCCGCGGCCAGGGAGCCGATGATCACGCTCCGGCGGTAACCGCGGCGCTCCATCTCGGGGATCGCGATCATCCCGATGGTGGCCGCGGTGGCCACGCTCGAGCCCGACACCGCCGCGAACACCGCGCACGAGAAGATGCTCGCCACCGCGAGCCCGCCGGGGAGGAAGCCGACCCAGCGGGCCATCGCCCGGAAGAGGCCGCGGCCGATCCCGGAGTGGAGCAGGATGCCGCTCATGAACACGAAGAGCGGCACCGCGATGAACGAGAAGCTGGTGGCGTTGGACCAGGCGATGGACCCGATCACCCCGAGGCCCACCGTGAAGCCCTTGAGGTAGAGCAGCCCGAGCAGGCCGACCAGCCCGATCGCGATCGACACCTCGAGCCCGAGGGCGAGCAGGAGGAACATGAGACCGATCAACAGGCCGCCGAGAAGGGCGTCGGTCACCGGGGCTCCGGGGACGGGGGCACCTCGTCGCGGCCGGCGCGCGGCCCGAGCGCGGCGCGGAGCTGGCGGCGGAGGGCACCCCCCATGACCGCGCTCATCAGGAGGAGGCCGGCCGGGATCAGCAGCATGGGCGCCCAGAGCGGATACAGCATGACGGTGGAGACGCGCCCGTACCGGTAGGCGGTGATCGCGGACTGGAGCGTGGTCCACGACACCACGAGGATGAACCCGATGCCGAGCAGGAGGCCGCCCGCCCGCAGCCAGGCGCGGAGCGTGGGCGGGAGCTGGGTGGTGGCGAGGTCCACCCGCACGTGGGCGCCGCACTGGAAGGTGTAGGCGAGGCCGCCGAAGATCACCACCACCAGAAGAAAGCTCGCCACCTCGTCCACGAAGAGCAGCGGCGAGTTGAAGAAGTAGCGGAGCAGCACGTCGGCCGAGATGAGCACCGCGATGACCAGGGTGGCGACGCCGGCTAGCAGCGCGGCCCCCCAGGAGAGGCGGGCGATCACCGGCCGAGCATCCGGATGGCCTGCTCCAGGACGTCGGCGAGCGCGGAGTCCGGCGGGCTCCCGAGGCTGCTCGCCGCGATGGCGAGGGCGGCCGCCGCGGTCATGATCCAGGAGAGCCGGTTCATCGGAGCAGCCCCGCGACGATCTGGGGGAGCGCGGTCTCCGCCTTGCGCCGCTGATCGTCCGCGGTCTCTCCGCCCTTGCGATGCGGGATCACCACCAGGGCCAAATCGGGCACGTTCTGCAGGCGCGCCTGCATGCGCGCCGCGTTCTCGAAGTTGTCCCAGACGATCGTCACGGTATGGATCCCCCGCTTCTCCAGCGCGGCCGCGTCGAGCACACTGCCCGACGTGCACGAACCTCAGAGGCCGATGCCCACCACCGCCGCGCTCGCGGTGGCCGCGGCCTCGTCGATGAGGGCGCCCGGCGAGGGGGCGGTGCCGGACGGCTTCACCAGCCGCCGCACCGCCGCCCCGTGGTCGCGGCCCAGGAGCGCTTCCAGATGCGTGGTGAACGGGATGTCCAGGTTGTCGTCCACCAGCGCGATGGTGGCGCCCGCGAGCGCGCGCGGCCGCGCCGGGGCGGAGCGGCCGCCGCCGGGCTCGGGCCAGACCGGGCTCAGGATCTCCATGGGCTCAGGCCCTCCGGATCGCGCGGGTGACCGCGAAGCCCCCGAAACCGCCCCAGCCGGGCAGCACCGCCGCGAAGTAGCTGCGGCCGCCCGCCACCACGAGGTGGATGTCGTCCGGCTCCGCGGAGACCGGAACCCGGGTGGTGGGATTGTCGAGGTCGTAGCGGAGCGGGTAGCGGCCGGCGTCGCGCTCCATCTTCCGGAACTGCTCGTGCACCACCCCGCACGCCCGCACCTCGGCGATCGGTCGGCGCGCGTGCTCCCAGAGATAGCGGCGCACGTCGGTCTTCGACCAGCCGCGCTTGGCGAATTCCTCCGCGTTGAGCGGGTTCAGCACCACCAGCATCTGCCCCATCACGTGCATGTTGTTGTTGCCGAGCCCGCACATGGAGTCGGTGAGCACGTGCAGCATCTCCTCTGGGGTGCCGTAGCAGAAGACGCTGTGCGGGCCCTCGCAGGCGAAGACGGTCACCGCATCGGAGCCGGGCGGGCGGCCCCGGTCCACGTGCAGGGGCGCCCACGGATTGTCCTCCTCCTCCTCCGCGATGCAGAAGGCGTACTCCCCGGGATGAGAGAGCGTGGCCTTGTCGGTGTCCCACGGCACCGCGCCGCCCAGGTTCCACAGGGCCAGGCGCACCGCGCGCCCCACCGCCGCGTTGGGGCGATAGCCGTTGCCGAAGACCCCGTCGCGCGAGTTGAAGCCGAGCTCGCGCGCGATGGGGCCGTTGACGATGACGAGGGGGACGCACATGTGGGTGGTCTGGGTGACCCCGTTGAGATTGTGGGCGGGATCGAGCAGCGCCTCGAGCGCGGCCAGCACCACCGGGAAGTGGGCGGGCAGGCAGCCGCCCATCACCGCGTTGATGGCCAGCTTCTCGACGGTCGCGGGGCCGCCCTTGGGCGGCACCGGCCCGAGACTCTCCTGCGGGTCGCGGCCCGCCCCCGCGACCATGGCCTCCACGCGCCGCCGCGTGGGCAGCACGACGGGAAGGCCGTCCGTCCAGTGGCGCTGGTAGAAGAGCTCCACCGCCTCGTCGTAGTCGTCGACGTCGAGGCGCTCCGAGATCAGGTTCATGAGCGGTCGGTCTCCTGGGCCGGCTGGGCGGCGCCGTATTGTCCCCGATTCCTCCCGGCGCGACAAGCGACTATGGGCCCTTGACTTCCCCGGCGCGCCGCGCTATCGGTGTCGGACCCCCCCAACGGGAATCCATGGACGAACTGGCCCTTCGGGCGATGCTCGCGCAGGTGAAGCACGGCGGCCTCACGCGCCGGGGCTTCGTGCAGGCGCTCGCCGCGGCCGGACTCGGCGCTCCGATGGCCGGCCGTCTGCTGGGCGCGGCGGGGGTGGCCGCCGCGCAGCCGCGCGAGGCCCAGTTCACGCCGACCCGGCGCGGCGGCGGCGGGACGCTCCGCATGCTGATGTGGGACGCCCCCACCCTGCTTCACCCGCACTTCGGCCGCGGCCTCCGCGACTTCACGGTCCAGCGGATCTTCTACGAGCCGCTCGCCGCCCCCGCCGCCGACGGCACCTTCGTTCCGGTCCTCGCCGAGGAGATACCCTCGCGCAAGGCGGGCACGGTGGCCAAGGACGGCCAGTGGGTGACCTGGCGGCTCAAGCGCAACGTGCTCTGGCACGACGGCGCCCCGTTCACCGCCGACGACGTGATCTTCAACTGGGAGTTCGCGATCGATCCGGCGACCGCGGCGAGCACGCGGGCGGGCTACGAGGACATCACCCGGATCGAGAAGATCGACTCCCACACCGTGAAGCTCGTCTTCAAGAAGCCGCAGCCCTCCTGGGACTCCGCGTTCACCGGCGGCGGCCTGCTCCCCCGCCATATCTTCGAGAAGACGAAGGGGGCGGGCGCGCGCGAGGCGATCGGCATGCTCCCGGCGGTCGGCACCGGACCCTATCGCCTCGCGGAGTGGCGGCCGGGCGACTTCATCCGCGCGGAGATCAACCCGCGCTACCACGTGCCGAACCGGCCGTTCTTCGATCAGCTCGAGATCAAGTGCGGCGGCGACGCGGTGGGGGCGGCCCGCGCGGTGCTGCAGACCGGGGAGTACGACTTCGCCTACTACGTGCTGGTGGAGGAGGAGGTCCTGCGGCGGATCGAGCAGGGCGGCAAGGGCCGCGTGCTCTCCATCCCGAGCAGTGGGGTGAGCTTCATCCAGTGCAACCAGACGGATCCGTGGCGCGAGGTCGACGGCGAGCGCTCGAGCCTCAAGGCTCCGCACCCGGTGCTGACCGAGCAGCCGGTGCGTACCGCGCTGAGCCTGCTGGTGGACCGCATGGCGATCCAGGAGCACCTGGTCGGGCGCATCGGCCAGACCACCGCGAACTTCCTGAACGCCCCCGAGCGCTTCCGCTCGCACAACAGCACCTGGGAGTTCAGCGTGGACAAGGCCAACGATCTCCTGGACCAGGCGGGCTACGTGCGCGGGCCCGACGGAGTTCGCGCGAAGGACGGCCGGCGATTGCGCTTGCTCTTCCAGGCCGCCGCCAACGCCACCGTGCAGAAGGTCCAGATGGTGGTCAAGCAGTCGGCCGCGCGCGCGGGCATCGAGATGGAGGTGAAGGCGATCCCCGCCTCGGTCTTCTTCTCCTCCGACGTGAGCAACGTGGACACCAACATCCGCTTCCTGGCCGATCTGCAGACCTACACCGTGTTCACTCCCATCGACCCCCAGTTCTTCATGGCCCAGTTCGTCTCCTGGGAGGTGCCCACCAAGGAGAACGGGTGGACGGGACGGAACATCGCGCGCTGGAAGAACTCGGACTACGACCGCCTGTGGCGCAAGGCGGACGTGGAGATGGACCCGGTCAAGCGGGCCGCCCTCTTCATCAAGATGAACGACCTCGTGGTGCAGAAGGCGGTGGTGATCCCGGTGACGTGGCGCAACGTGCTCCACGCCGCCGCCAACAACCTGGCCGGGGTGGAGCTCAACTCGTGGGACTCCATCTTCGGCCGGATCGCGTACTGGTACCGGACCTAGAGTTCCTTCACGTCCACGGTCTGCCCGGTGGTCGCGCTCCGGGTGACCGCGTCGGTGAACTCCATGTAGCGCACCCCGTCCTCGAAGGTGGTGCGCGCGACCTTCTCCCGGCCGCGGATCGCGTTGACGAACTCCTCCTCGACCCGCCAGCCGATGCGCGTCCGGGGCGGCACCGGGATCTCGCGCAGCGCCGACTCACCCCGGCGGGCCCCGGTCAGGCGCAACGCGTCGCCCTCCAGCCTCAACGTCCCCTCGCTCCCGTAGATCCACGCCTCGGAGGCGGGGGCGAGCGCGGTCACCGAGCTGAAGCGCATGTGGGCGACCGCGCCGCGCCGGAGCTGGGCGAGGATGTCCACGTGATCGGGAACCCTGACCTCGTGGATCGCGCCGGCCGCGTCCTTCCGCTTCGGCACCGCGACCTTGCTCATCGAGGTCACCCGCTGGGCGGGGCCGAGCCAGCGCATCATCGCCTCGTACCAGATCCCCATGTTGAGGATGTTGTGCCCGCTCATGGCCACGTCGTGCCGCCAGTGCAGGGGGGCGTCCGGCTCCACGAAGCGGCCCGGGGAGGACTGCAGCTCGACCGCGAGCACCTCGCCCAGGAAGCCCTCGGTGAGCAGCGCCTGGACGGTGGCGTCCAGCTCGAGGGTGTGGGGCGCGGGCACGAGCTGGGCGATCAGGCTCGGCGCCTTGCGCGAGGCCTCCAGCATGCGCCGGCCCTCGGCCGCGTTCATGGCCATCCGCGCCTCGCAGAGGACGTGCTTGCCCGCGCCGAGCGCGGCGGTCGACATCTCGCAGTGCGTGTAGGGCCAGGTGCCGATGCACACCGCGTCGATGTCGGGCGCGTCGATGATCTCCTGCCAGCTCGCGTGCACCCGGCCGATGCCGAACTCCTTTGCGACCCGCTCCCCCGACTCCTTCGACCGGTTGGCCACCGCGACCAGCTCGACCCCGGGCTGGGCCTTCAGCTTGGGGAGGTGATGCTTGCGCGTGTTGGCGCCGGCACCGATGAAGCCGACGCGGATCCTGGAGTCGGTCATGATGTCTCTCCCGCTTGTTGGAGGCAGGTGTCGAGCAGCTCGAGCGCGGCTCGGGTGAACGCCCACATGTTGGCTTCGCGGTCGCTCCGCCCAGTCTCGAGGGTGCGGGCCATCTCGACCGCGCCCGCGACCGCGAAGCACGAATGTCCGGCCGCGTCACCGTAGCGATTGCCGGTGGGGCCGGCCGCGCCGGTCTCGGCGAGCGCCCAGGTGGTGCCGAGCCGCTCGCGGATCGTCTTCGCGTTGATCCGGGCCGCCGCTTCCGTGCTGGAGCGGATGCCGCGTACCGCGTCGTCGGGCAGCATGAGCAGGCTGCGCCGCGCGGTCTGGGTGTAGATCACCCCGCCGCCCATGAAGTACGCGGACGCGCCCGGGATCGCCAGCAGCGCGGCCGAGATCAGGCCGCCCGTCGAGGACTCCGAGATCGCGATCGTCTCTTTTCGCGCGATGAGGCGCTGAGCGACGGACGCGGCGAGGGCGGAGAGAAGCTCGGGCACGGGGTAGTGGTACCCCGGTCGGGGCCGGAGCGCAACCGGGTTTTCTCCGTGATAGACTCGGCGCGCCGATGACGACCCCGATGACGACTCCGATCACGACCTCCATCACGCCGTTATCCGTCTACCTGCCGTTCAACATGGACTGCCTCCGCGGCGAGTTCGCCCCCGCCAAGCGCGGGACGGGCGGGCCGCCCGCCGGCGCCGGCCGCTGGCTCGTCGTCCAGGACCAGAAGCTCCTCGTGGTGCCCGACGGCGACGGCTTCCGCCTGCCCGCCGGCGCGACCCCGGAGTCGCCGCCCCGCGGGCTCGACGGAGTGGGCCCGCGTCACTGGCTCGGCACGCGGGCGGGCGAGCCCTGCTGGGTCGCCGCGCTCCCCAAGGGCGCGCCGGTGCCGGAGGGGCTCCGGCCGGAGACGCTCGTGCCGATGCAGGGCACGCGGCTGCCCGACGATCTGCTGACGATGGGCGGCATGGCGATGCAGCTCCTGTACTGGGAGTCCACGAGCGGGCACTGCCCGCGCTGCGGCGCCCCGACCGGCCGCCTCGAGGGCGAGTGGGGCAAGCGCTGCGGGGCGTGCAGCTACGAACACTACCCGCATCTGCATCCCGCGGTCATCGTGCTGGTGCGCGACGGCGATCGCGTGCTCCTCGCCCGCAAGGCGATCTGGGCGCCCGGCCGCTACGCGCTGGTCGCGGGCTTCGTGGACAACGGCGAGTCGCTCGAGGGCTGCGTGGCGCGCGAGGTGAAGGAAGAGGTCGGGGTAGACGTCAAGGACATCCAGTACGTGGGCAGCCAGAACTGGCCCTTCCCGAGCCAGATCATGATCGGCTTCATCGCGAGCTACGCGGGCGGCGAGATCACCATCGACCGCGAGGAGCTCGAGGACGCGCGGTGGTTTCCGCGCACCGAGATGCCGGTGGGCCCGGCCCGTCATTCCATCGCGGGCTGGATCATCCGTCACTTCTCGGGCAATGTTTGAATGTAAGACCTGACCCCCCGAGGAACCCCCATGCGAGACGAAGAGAGCATCGAGACCGAGGCGACCGAGCTGCTGCGCACCATGATCCGCAACGCGTGCGTCAACGACGGCACCGCGGCCTCCGGCCAGGAGACGCGGAGCTGCGCCGCGCTCGAGGACTACTTCGCGGGCGCGGGGGTCGCGTGCGAGCGCTACACCTCCGAGCCGGGGCGCGAGAGCCTCATCGCGCGCATCGAGGGCTCGGACCCCAAGGCCCCGCGCCTGCTCCTCATGGGCCACACCGACGTGGTGCCGGTGAGCCCCGACGGCTGGAAGCGCGATCCCTTCGGGGGCGAGCTGGTGGACGGGGTGGTCTGGGGCCGCGGCGCCATCGACATGCTGAACCTCACGAGCACGATGGCGGTGGCGACCCGGCGCCTGGCCAAGAGCGGCTTCCGCCCGCGCGGCACCCTGATCTACCTGGCGGTGGCGGACGAGGAGGCCGGCGGCAATCTGGGCGCGGGGCACCTCGTGGAGCGGCGGCCCGACGCGGTGAAGGCGGACTACGTCATCACCGAGAGCGGCGGCGTGCCGATCCCCACCAGCAAGGGCCACGTGCTCGGGGTGACGGTGGGCGAGAAGGGAGCCAACTGGCGGCGGCTGACCGTGGCGGGCACGCCCGGCCACGGCTCGCGCCCGTTCCGCACCGACAACGCGCTGGTCACCGCGGCCGAAGTCGTGCGGCGCATCGCGGCCTACCAGCCGAAGGCCCGCATCCTCGACGTGTGGCGCGAGTACGTGAAGGCGATGGATCTCGGGCCCGAGCTGACCGCCGGACTCACCGATCCCGCGCGCGTGCTCGAGACGGTGCGCGGGATGGACAACCTGGCCCTGGCCCGCGAGGCCCACGCCTGCACCCACACCACGTTCTCGCCGAACGTCATGCACGGCGGGGTGAAGACCAACGTGATCCCGGACCGGGTGGAGATCGACGTGGACATCCGCGCGCTCCCCGGGGTGACGAGCGACGAGGTGGACGTGATGCTGCGGGAGGCGATCGGCGACCTGGGCCCGCGGGTGAGCGTTCGCACCGGGCGCGGGCAGGAAGGCTCGCTCAGCACCCACGACACCCCGCTGGTCGCCGCGATGGAGCGAGTCACCTCCCGGCTCATGCCGGGCAGCCGGGTGGTGCCCAAGATGACCACCGGCGGCACCGACGCCAAGTTCTTCCGCTGGCAGGGCGTGCCCGCCTACGGGTTCGGCCTGCAGTCGCTCCGCATCCCCTACACCGACTACCCGCTGATGTTCCACGGCCACAACGAGCGCGTGGACACCGAGAGCCTCAAGCTCTCCGCGATGATGTGGGAGACGCTCGCGCGCGAGTTCCTCGGCTAGCTAGCGCTTCGCGACGTCGCGCTGGAGCGAGTCGACGCTGTCGGCCACCAGGGCGACCAGCTCGTCCACCTCGGCGGCGGTGATGCACAGCGGCGGGGCCAGGCGGAGCACGGTGCCGCGCGCGTAGATGATGGCGCCGCGGTCCCACGCCTTGCGGTCGAGCTCGGCCACCAGCTTGGCGTCGAGCGGCTTGCCGGAGCCGTCGGGCTGCACGAAGTCCACGCAGACCAGCAGGCCGCGACCGCGAACCTCGCCCACGATCGGGTGCTTGCCCACCGCCCGGTGGAGATTCTCGAGCAGCCGGGTTCCCATGGCCTCCGCGTTGGCCACCAGCTTGTCCTGCTCCATGATGCGCAGGTTGGCGAGCGCGGCCGCGCAGGCCACCGGATGCGCCGCGTAGGTGTTGGGGTGCACGTTCTCCTGGGTGGTGGTATCGGAGAACACCTCGGCGAGCCGGCCGCGCGCGATGCTGGCGGAGAGCGGGATGTAGCCCGAGGTGATGCCCTTGGCCACCGACAGGAGATCGGGCACGACCTGGTCGTGCTCGACCGCGAACCACCGGCCGGTGCGCCCGAACCCGGTGATCACCTCGTCGGCGATCATCAGCACGTCCAGCTCGTCGCAGAGCGCGCGCACCGCGCGGAGCCAGCCGATCGGCGGCATGATGAAGCCGCCCGAGGAGAGGACCGGCTCCATGATCACCGCCGACACCGTGTCGGGGCCCTCGCGGACGATCGCCTCGCGCAGCTCGGCGATGCGGCGCGCGATCAGCTCCGCCTCGGTGCCGCCCGCGAGGTCGCGGAAGGGATGCGGCGGCTTCACCTTCGCGAAGCCGGGCACCTCGAGCGGAGCGTAGGCCTGCGAGAGGTGGGGCAGGCCGCAGATCGCGAAGGTACCCATGGTCGCGCCGTGGTAGCCGCCCTCGAGCGAGATCACCTTGTGCTTGCCGGGCTTGCCGGCCGCCAGCCAGTACTGCCGGGCGATCTGCATCGAGCGCTCGTTGGCCTCGGAGCCGCTCACCGCGAACATGGTGTAGCGCAGGTCGCCCGGGGTGAGCGACGCGAGCTTCGCGGCCAGCTCCGCGGCCGGGCGATTGGAGAACTGTCGGGTGGTCGGGTAGTACGCGAGCCGCACCGTCTGCTCGGCGATCGCCTCCGCGATCTCGCGGCGGCCGTGCCCCACGTTGACCACCGCGAGCCCGGCGAACCCGTCGAGGAGCTTCTTGCCTTGCTCCGTCCAGACCCAGACGCCTTCCCCCCGATCGATCACCAGCTCCTCGTCGGAGAGGAACGGGTGGTCCTGCGTCTTGTGCGTCCAGAGGTGATTGATCATCTTCGGGTCGGTCGTCATGGCGGCATAGCTCCGGGATGAGGTTGACGGCTGGCGACGGTGAGCGGATCGTAGCAGACCCCGCCGGGCCTTGTCTTCGACAGGGGTGCTCATTTTCAGTCCCCAACTGACACTTTCCGCCTGGCGACAGCCAGGACGCCCAGTCATTTCAGCTAGTTGTCCATGGCGTGGTCCTTGCTGCCTCACGATCGGATGCCATCGACGAGTCCCCAGAGCCACGCGGATACGCAGGACGCGACGGCGCTCCTCGCCCGCCTGCGATCGCTCGAGGAGGAGAACGCGCGGCTCCTCGAGGAGCAGTGGACGCACCAGCAGGAGATCCGAGCCCTGACCGGCATCGGCCGGCTCCTGTCCGAGCGGCTCGATCCAGACGTGGTCGGCGAGCGCATCGCGGAGAGCCTCCGCTCCCTGCTGGGCGGGCGCTCCGCCGTCGTCTACCGGCTCGACGCCGACTCCGCGAACCTGTTCGCGATGGCGGTGGCGCACGAGCCCGACGCCCCCACCGCGGGCTGGCGCCCGGTGCGCGAGATCGGATCGGGCGCGGTCGGGCTCGCGATGCACGAGCGGCGCACGATCACCAGCCCCGACGTCCTCGCGGACGCGCGGACCGACATTCCCGCGGCGCTGCGCGCCCACATGCAGGACGGAGCCGACCGGGCGATCCTGGCGGTGCCTTTGCTCACGCAGGACCGGCTCATCGGCGCGCTCGCGGTACGCACGGTGACCGGCACCGTCTTCGATGCACGCGCGGTGCAGCTCGCGGAGGCCCTGGCCGATCAGGCCGCGATCACCCTCGAGCACGCCCGGCTCTTCGCGGAGGAGGAGCGACGCCGGCGCGAGGCCGAGGTGCTGGCCGACCTCGCGCAGACGATCGGCGCCGCCCCCGAGCTCGCCACCGTGCTCCGCCGGGTCACCGAGGCGGCCCAGGAGCTCTGCCGTAGCGACGGCGCGGTGATCGGCCTGCGCATCCCCGAGTCCGACGCGGTGCTCCTGCGCTACTGGACGGCCCAGTGGTACACCGACCTGACCCGCGTCCGTGTCGAACCCGGCAAGGGGCTCGGCGGCCTCGCGCTCGAGGCGGGCCGGCCCGCCCGGACGGATGACTACCTCCGCGATGCCCGGGTCAGCCGGGACTACGCGGGACAGATCGCCGCGCTCGGGATCACCGCCAAGATGGTGGTGCCGATCCTGATCGACGACCACGTCGAGGGCCTGCTCTACGTGGACAACCGGACCGCCCGCGCCTTCACGGACCGGGACGAGTCGGTCCTGGTGCGGCTGGCCGCCCACGCGGCCATCGCGATCCGCAACGCCCAGATCCTCGAGGCCGAGCAGCTCGCCCGCGGCACCGCGGAGCGGCTGGTCCGGGCGCTGCGCGAGAGTCAGGACCGCTTCCAGTTCGTGGCCCGCGCCACCAACGACGCGGTGTGGGACTGGGACCTCGTGAGCGACGCGCTGTGGTGGAACGAAGGCGTCAGCACCCTCTTCGGCTATCCCCCCGAGCAGATCGGGCCGGACATCGCGTGGTGGTACGAGACGATCCATCCGGACGATCGCGAGCGGGTGAAGACGGACATCAACGCGGCGGTCGAGCGCGGCGCCGAGAGCTGGAGCGCGGAGTATCGCTACCGCCGCGCCGACGGCTCGTACGCCCACGTCTTCGACCGGGGCTACGTGCTGCACGACGGGGACGGCCGGCCCACCCGCATGATCGGCGCGATGATGGACATCACCCAGCGCCGGGAGCTCGAGGAAGAGCTCCGGCAGGCCCAGAAGATGGAAGCGGTCGGCCGCCTCGCGGGCGGCGTCGCCCACGACTTCAACAACCTGCTCACCATCATCACCGGCCGCGCCCATCTGGTCCTCGGGCGGCTCAAGGCCGACGACCCGGTGCGCCGCAGCATCGAGGTGATCCAAAAGACGGCGGATCGCGCCGCCGGCCTCACGCGTCAGCTCCTGGCCTTCAGCCGCAAGCAGGTCCTCCAGCGGAAGGTGCTCGATCTCAACGCCCTGGTCGCGGAGGTGAGCACGATGCTGCGGCGGCTCATCGGCGAGGACGTGAATCTGCTGGTGACGGCGGGGCCGAGCGCCGGACGGGTCAACGCCGATCCCGCGCAGCTCGAGCAGGCCTTGATGAACCTGGCCGTGAACGCGCGGGACGCGATGCCCAGCGGCGGCACCCTCGGCCTCGAGACCGACCTGGTGCGGCTCGGGGCGGCGCCGCCCGACCGGCCGGACGCGCTCCCGCCCGGCCCGTACGCGGTGCTCCGCGTGATGGACACCGGCACCGGCATGGACGCGGCGACCCAGGCCCGGATATTCGAGCCATTCTTCACCACCAAGGAGCCGGGCAAGGGCACCGGCCTCGGGCTCTCGATGGTGCACGGGATCGTCCGCCAGCACGGCGGCGCGATCCACGTCCGCAGCGTGATGGGCGGCGGCACGACCTTCGAGATCTACCTGCCCCAGGTCGAGACGGCGGCCGAGACCGGCGGCGCCGACGAGCCGTCCGCGCCCCTGCCCGCGACCGGCAAGGAGACCATCCTGCTCGTGGAGGACGAGGCCGACGTGCGGGCGCTCGCCCGCGAGGTGCTGGAGCGGCAGGGCTACACGGTGGTGGAGGCAAGCGACGGCCTTCAGGCGGTCGGAGTCTACGAGAAGGAAGGCGCGCGGGTCGACCTCATCCTCACCGACGTGGTGATGCCGCGCATGAGCGGCCGCGAGATGGTGGACCGCGTGCGGGCCAGCCGGCCCGACATGCGCGTGCTGTACATGTCGGGCTACACCGGCGACGCCATCGTCCGCCACGGCGTGCTCGACGCGAGCATGCTCCTGCTCGGCAAGCCCTTCACGCCGGGGGCGTTGATCGCGAAGGTCCGCGAAGTCCTCGACCGCCCGCGCAGCTAGCTACCCGCCCCGCACCAGCGGCTCTCCGATCAGCGTCCAGTAGGGGATCGCGACCGCCAGCACCACGAGGGCGGCCAGCGCGGTCATCAGGAGGCCGAAGCCGAAGATCTCTCCGGCGGTGAGGTGCCCGCGCTCGTAGACGACCAGCGACGAGGCGGCCTGCGCCGGATAGTAGAGGACCGCGTCCCCCGCGATCGTGACGATGAGCCCGCAGAGGATGGGGTGCAGCCCCGCGGTGGTCCCCACCGACATCGCCACCGGGATCGTGGTGGCGAGGAAGCCGGTGATGTTCGGGATCATGAGCCGCACGAGCGCGGAGGCGACGAGCAGCACGCCCACCACCATCCAGGACGACTCGGCCACCGAGCGGGCCGCCCCCACCACGCCGCCGGCCAGCCACGCGCTCGCACCCGAGCGCGAGAGCGCCTGCGCCAGGGACAGCGACGAGGCGAGCACGAAGAAGTTCGCCCAGCCGACCTCCTGCTCGAACTGCCGCCAGGTGAGCACGCCCAGGCCCGGCATCAGGAAGCACACCCAGGCCAGGAGCGCGGGCAGCGTCGGATGCCAGTGGTGGATGGAGTCGGTCAACCAGAGGACCCCGGCGCCGGCGGTGATCAGCGCGGTCCGCCACTCGACGCCGGAAAGCGGGCGCGGCGCGGGCCGGGGCGGCACCTGCACCTCGGCGCGAAAGCCTTGGCGGTAGCGCAGGTAGATCGCGGTGGCGGCGAGGCTGATCAGCGCAAGGTACGGCACGCTCATCAGCACGAACCACCGGGTCCAGGAGGTCACGCCGATGAGCCCGGCGGCCACGATGGGCGTGATGCCGCCGGTCAACAGGATCGTGGACGACAGCCGGTTCACCGAGTTCAGCACCAGCATGATGGCGCGGGCGAGCGGCGCGCCGGCCGGCACGCGGCCGAGCGCGAAGGCCTGGTCGTAGACGTGGACGAGGATGCCGGTGCGGGTGGTGGCGGACGGGAGTATCAGCGTGAGCACCGGCAGCGCGAGCAGCAGGTGCCCGTAGAGCGCGCCGGCCCGGCCCCGCCCGCGCGCGAGTAGCAGGTGGGCCACCCGCTCGGCGAGGCCGCTCCGCGACACCGCCACCCCCAGGGTCAGGATGCCGATCAGGAAGTACGCGATGGGATCCGCGAAGCCGGCGAGTCCTTCGCGTATGTTCGGCACC
>Ga0207689_10001475_pt1 | contig 22511 bp, 15 predicted proteins | sample KBSMisM52_FD_184312 | JGI IMG/M metagenome (GOLD analysis project Ga0207689, IMG submission 184312) | Miscanthus rhizosphere microbial communities from Kellogg Biological Station, Michigan, USA - KBS Miscanthus M5-2 (SPAdes) (version 2) | ecosystem: Host-associated > Plants > Roots >... | reverse complement strand
TCCCGAGGCTCCGCCGCCGCGCGGTCCAGCCTCCCGTTGGAGGCACTGTGCGCAGGATTGTTCCAGACCAGACGTCAGGGGCGGCAGCCGCCGGCAGGACGGCAACTGAAGGTCCCAGACTCGCCGACGACGGCCGCGACTTCTCGAGCGAGGCGCTCGAGGCGCTGCCGGTCGGCGTCCTGCTGGTGGGTCGGGACGGCATCATCGCGCGCGTCAATCGCGAATGCGAGCGGCTGTTCGGGTACAGCAGCTCGGAGTTGATTGGCCACTCGGTGGACCTGCTCGTTCCCGACGCGGGGCGCAGCGCAGCCCACTTTCTTCAGGCGATCGACGCCGACTCATCAACTCTGCCCCACGGCGCGACGCGCCAGTGGTTCGCGCGGCGCAAGGACGGCTCCGAAGTGTCGGTCGACCTGGCCTTCACCGAGTTGTCGCTTCGCGGAACCTCGTTCGTGCTGGCGTCGGTCATCGACGTCACGGGGCGGCGCGCCCCGCAGTTGGAACCGCACGCCGTCGACGAGCGGTTCGAGTTCGAGCAGCTGGTGGGCGAACTCGGTGCCGAGTTCGGCAACCTCCGCGCCGCCGATGTCGACCGGCGCATCGAGGACGCGCTGAGCCGCCTGATCCGGGTGCTGCGGCTCGATCGCTCGGCGCTCTTTCAGATCGAGCGGGAGACGGGCGACTTCGTGCACACGCACCAGTGGACGCGTCCCGGATGGGCGCCACCCGCGCCGCGGATCTCGGCACGAGAGCGATTTCCCTGGCTCCTGGCGCGCATCCGCGATGGGGAGCTCGTGCGGTTCACCACGCTCGACGAGGTCCCCGACGCGACAGACCGCGACAGCTTCCGGCAACTGAGCACCAGGTCGAGCGCGATCGTGCCGCTGATGATCGCCGGAGAGGTGTGGGGAGCGCTGACCTTCGCGACGGTTCGCGAGCCGCGGGTGTGGAGCGCGGCCGAGATCAATCGCTTTCGGGTGGTCGCCCTGATATTCGCCAACGCGCTGGCGCGCAAGGCCGCGGACAAGCACCGGCACGCCGCGTTGAACGAGATCGCGGAGCTTCGCGACCGGCTGCGCCACGAGAACTCGTACCTCCGCCACGAGCTGAATGCCCGCCTGGGGACCACCTCGATCGTCGGACACAGTCCCGCGTTTCGCCGCGTCCTCGAACAGATCCGGCAGGTGGCAGGAACCGACACGACGGTGCTCCTCGTCGGCGAGACGGGCACGGGCAAAACGACGCTCGCCGGTCAGATTCACGAGCTGAGCGCCCGCTCGGAGCCGGCGCTGGTGCGGGTCAACTGCGCGCAGCTGTCGGCGTCGTGGTGGACGGTCGAACCGGGGGTCGGCGAGACGGTCGCGCACCTCAATGGCGAGGCGAAGCATGACATCCGCATGCCGCTCGCCGACGGCTCCACCGTGTTCCTCGACGAGATTGCGGACCTGCCGCTCGAAGCCCAGGCCAACCTGACTCGCGTCCTGCACCAGAAGCGGCCCTTCAAGAAGGGCGGAGCCGGCCGGGTGCCGGTGCGCATCATCGCGGCCACGCGCAAGGACTTGAAGCGCTGCATCGCGGAGGGATTGTTTCGCGACGACCTGTACTACCGGTTGAACGTCTTTCCGATTCACATCCCGCCGCTCCGCGAGCGGCGTGAAGACATTCCGCTCCTGGTCTGGAGATTCGTCGACGAGTTCTCCCTCGAGTACGGCAAGCCTGTCGATGCCATCGATCAGGAGTCGATGGAGGCGCTCCAGGCCCACGCGTGGCCGGGAAACGCGCGCGAGCTGCGCAACGTAGTGGAACGCGCCATGATCGCGCCGACTGGACGCCGCCTGCACATTCCGCTTGCGGGGCCAAGCGGATCGGATCGCTCACCCCGCAGCCGCCGGACGCTCGCCGCCGTCGAGAAGGAGCACATCACCGCCGTGATCGCGGCGTGCGGCGGATGGCCGCTTGGCAAGAACCGTTCGGCCGCGCGGCTCGGCCTGTCGCCTGCCGCGCTCGAGGCGAAGATGGTTGAGCTTGGTCTTGACGTAACACGCGGTTGAGATCATCGGCTGAGTCCGATTCACAGAACCTTCGGGATGCCGTAAGGTCACGTCCCACTCGCTAACGATGGAGTGTGGCACGGGGTGATAATCCGCGGTATTCAGTCCGCGGGGTGCAGATGGTGGTCAACGACGATCTCGCGACCCTCCTGGCAAGCCCAGACGTGAACGAACTCGCGAGCCGCGAGCGCGCGCTGCAAGCAGCGCACGACCGGCTGTGCGTCGAACTGCGTCACATGACGCGTCTCCAACTCGCCGGCGCCCGCCTCGGGGGACCTGGCGATCTTCGCGAGGCGCTCGACGAAATCCTCCTCGCGGCGCTGGAGATCACCGGCGCCGAAATGGGATATCTCCTGCGATGCGACGCCGCCAGCGTACTCAGGATTGCAGCGCAGGTCGGCTTCCCCACGCCATTCCTCGACAGTTGCGCGCGCCTCGACATCGACGTCGAGCGAGTCAGTCGCGCCGCGGTGACCACCCGCCGCCGGATTGCGGTGGAAGACCTGTTCGACAGCGGGTTGTTCGACGGGGCGGCCGCGCGGGAACCGTTCGTGCTCGCCGGCGTCCGCGCGATGCAGTCGACCCCGCTGCTCGATCGCACGGGCGGGTTTCTGGGCATCCTGGCCACGCACTACCGATCGCCACACCGGTTCGACGATGGCGAACGGCGATGCCTCGACCTGCTCGCACGTCCGGCGGGCGATGCGATCCGCCGCCGGCAGACCGACGCCGCACTGGCTCTCGCGGCCGACAGGTTGGAGGAGAGCGTGGCCACCCGTACGCGGTGGCTCGGGCTCATGCACCAGGTCACGCGCGCCATTCACGACGCCGCCAGCTGGCGCGAGGGGCTGCGGCTGACGGTCGCGAGCCTGTGCGAAATCGAAGGATGGCAAGCGGGCTACGTGTATCTGCCCGATCGGACGGACCCGGATACGCTCGTGCCCTCAATCGGCCACCTGCGCGACGAGCGGATGCTGGCCTTTCACCGGGTGACCCAACAGTGTCGATTCCCCCGCGGCGAGGGGCCGCTCGGCCTGGTCTACGACGACGGGCGCACGCGGTGGGTCGATTCGAAGGAGGAGGTGCTTCTCCAGCTCGCGCTTCGTCGAGAGGCGGCGGAACAGGCAGGGCTGCAGACCGTGGTGGCGCTGCCGATCCGTTCGGGTTCACGCGTGATTGCCGTCCTGGAGCTGGTCTCGACCGAGCAGCATGCACCACAGACGCTGCTGATGGACCTGATGAACGACATCGGCGTGCAGATCGGCAAGGTTCTGGAACGCGAGCGGTCCACCGCGGATCTGGCCGAACTGGTCTGGCGGGAGCAGCAAGGGCTGCTGCATACGTTGCACGACTCGCTCGGGCAGACGCTGACCGGGCTCGGCATGCTGGCGACCGGGCTCGCGCGGCACGCACCCGCGGCGACGGTCGAGCGGGCCACCCAGATCGGACAGCTCGCCCAGCAGGCGATCACGCAGGTGCGTCAGCTCGCTCGCGGGCTGTTTCCACTGGAAATCGATGACGACAATTTCATGCCGGCTCTGCGCGAGCTGGCCTCGACCACGACGACGTTTCACGGGATTCCCGTCGCGGTGGAGGGGGACGACGCCACAGCGATCGGTGACGCCCGGATCGCGACGGAGTTCTACCGAATCGCCCAGGAAGCCGTGACCAACGCGCTAAAGCACGCGAGCGCGCGCTCGATCGTCATCGCCATGCAGAGCGAGCGCGGCGTGCTGCGGCTGCAGGTCAGGGATGACGGCGTCGGCATCACCGGACGGAAGAGCGACGGCCTGGGGCTGCGGATCATGATGTACCGGGCGGTCTCGGTCGGTGCGACGCTGGTGATCGAACCCGCCGCGACCGGCGGCACGACGGTCACGTGCACGCTTCGCCCGTCGACCGATCACCAGGCGAATTAGTCCACCGATTGTGGTATTAGATTCGTCAGCGCTTGCCAAGAAAGTAGGCCCCTGCATACGAGTCGACAGCAGATCGTGACCACGCCCCATCGAACGCCGGCACGTCTGCTCATCGTTGACGACCATCCGATCGTGCGTCTCGGCGTCCGCCAGATGGTCAGTGCCGACACCGACTTGCTGGTCTGCGGGGAAACCGATTCGGCCGCCACAGCCCTGCAGTCGGTCAAGGAGTCGGAGATCGACCTCGCGATCGTCGACCTGTCGCTCAAGGACGGCGGCGGCTTGCAGCTCATCAAGGCTCTGCGCGACGCCGCACCTGCGCTCCAGGTGCTGGTGCTCTCCATGCACGACGAAGCGCTCTTCGCCGAACGCGCGTTGAAGGCGGGCGCTCGTGGATACATCATGAAGCAGGAGGCCATCGTGAGCCTCGTCAGTGCGGTGCATCAGGTGCTGTCGGGTCGCATCTATCTGAGCGAACGCATGTCACAGCACCTCCTCGAGCGGATCGGACCAGGCACCCAGGCGCAGGAAAGCGGCCCGTCGTTGCTCACCGATCGCGAGCTCGAGGTCTTCGAGCTGATCGGACGAGGTGTCAGCACGTCGCTCATCGCGGAACAGATGGGCGTGAGCGTGAAGACCGTCGAGACCCATCGTTCGAACATCAAGACAAAATTGAATCTGAAGGACGGGTTCGAGCTGCTCAAGTACGCGACGAGTTGGACCGAGCGGTCCTGACTCGACCATAGACATCCCCACCTGATCCTCACTCAGGTGCGCACTGAGGCAGACCTTCGGGGCGCACTGATTGACGGCGACTTGGGCAGAGCGCCTAATGAAAGGAACTGGGGACATTTCCTAGGTTCCAAGGGTCGCTGGCGCGAATTTGGGCCACCGACGTAATCAACCGAATCCGGCGGGGGGGCGCGCCATGGATCGAGACAAGCGGCCGGCGGCGGAGGCATCGACGATTTCACACGCGGTCAGACTTGGCTCGGCGGCTTCACACCGTCTCGATCAGCACTGGAGCCCACGCAAACATCGCATGATCAAGGCGCTGCCGGCGCACTGCGACGTCGCGTCCGCGGTGGCATCGCTGGCCAACGAGTTGTTGACCACGTTCCCGGGACAACCGGACGGCGCGGCGCTGCTCGATCGCATGAGGCGACGGTTGAACGCGACCGACGCGGTCGTGTGGGTGTGCGAAGGAAAAGTCATCTGGCGTGTTCTCCGGTCAGGACGTGTCACGGAACCGGACCTCAACGCGACGATCGATCTCGACTTGGGCGGCGCCGGCATTCAGCGGCTGCGTCACGCTGGAACAGTCCTGTGCATGGCCGGCGACGTGACCGGCCTCGAGGCGCTGGTGCCGCGCGACGTGCGCTCTTTTGCCGCCGCGGCCACCGTCGGGGGCGAGGCGATCACCTACGTGCTCGTGGTGGGCTGGTCGTCAACGATCCCGCCGTGCACGGCGGCTGATGTCGTTCCACTGCAGGTGGCGGCGGCGTTGCTGGCCGGCACGCTGAGGGTGTCGCTCCCCGCGATGTCGCTCGACGCCACCAGCGAAGCCATCTTCTCGTCGCTCCCGGATCCGGTTGCGGTCGTCGATCGCGACGGCAGAATCATCAGGGTCAACGCCAGATGGAGCGAAGCGGCGGCCAATGGAGTGCCGGACGCGTCAGACGTGCCCGGGCCCGCGACCGACTACATCGACCTCCTCCGTCGCGCGGCGGACAACCACGTGCCGAAGGCCGCGGAACTGCTCGAGGGAATCACGGCGGTGAGCACCGGCCGCTTGGACCGCTTTCAAACCACGTATCGGGGCGCGGCGTCCACGACGGCAGTGATCACCGTGACGCCACTCCTCCATCCCCGTAGAGGGGCGCTGATCGCCTATACCCTCCGTCAAGACGCGGGGAGCGGTGTCGCGGACGGAATCGGTCAAACGACCTTCGAGCGGCTCGCCGACGAGGCCCCGATTCCACTCGTCATGACCGATCCACTCGGGCAGGTGCTCCACGCCAACCAGCAGTGGTGGGATGCGGTGGGCAACCGCCTCGGCAACGCGCGCGGATCTGTCGGATGGACCGACGGGTTCGATGCCGACGTGAACGAGCAGGCCACCACCGCGCAGGCGACCGCGGTCACCAGCCGTGCGGCGACCGATTGCGAACTGCGTTTGAAAGGCGTCGACGGCCTCTACCGCTGGTGGGCGCTGACGCTCGCCCCCCGGTTTGCGCACGACGGGTCCGTGGACGGGTGCATCGGCGTCTGCCACGACGTCACGAGCCGGCGGCACATGCAGGCGACGCTCGCGGAGCTGGCGCGCAAACTCATCGCCGCACAGGAAACGGAGCGCTCCCGCATCGCCCGGGAGCTGCACGACGATCTCGGCCAGCAGGTCGCCCTCCTGGCCACGCAACTCGACACGCTCAAACCGACGAGCGATCGCCAGCGTGAGCGCGAGCTCGAGAGCGCCCGCGACAGTCTGCACGCGCTCGCCCGCAGCCTGACCAATCTCTCGCGCCAGCTTCATCCGGGGAAGATCCGGCTGCTCGGCGTGGCGAGGACGCTCGAGAGCCTCTGCCGCGAGATGGGCGGGGAGAACGGCGTCCGGATCGACTTCGTGACGCGGCGGGTCCCGCGAGAGCTGCCAGAGGACTGTGGTGTGAGCCTGTTCCGCGTCGCGCAGGAGGCGCTGCGGAACGCGGTCAAGCACAGCGGCGCCACGGCCATCGCCGTCCGGCTGACGGCGACCCGGTCGCATCTGACGTTACGAATCACCGACAACGGCAAGGGGTTCGACCCGCTGACCACGCAGGCATCGGGGATCGGGCTGCTGACGATGCGGGAGCGGGTGGAACTGGTGAACGGGACGCTGACGGTGGAGCCTGCGCGCCCCCACGGTACGACCATTCGCGTCGTCGTACCGCTCGCGGGGAATCCGGCCGCTACTTCTTCGACTTCTCGGAATCGAGACGCTGGCGAGCCTCGACCAGTTCCTGTTGCCGCGCGGGTGGCACGACCGGCATTTTCAGTCCCAACTCCTCGATCGAGTGCGTGATCACGGTCGAGATGAGGGCGCGCGTGACGTACTTCAGGTCCGCCGGAATCACCCACCACGGCGCCCACTTCGTGCTCGTCTGATTGATCGCGTCCTCGAACGCGGCGATGTACGCGTCCCAGTGCTGGCGCTCGTCGATGTCGGCATTGGAGAACTTCCAGTGCTTTTCCGGGTTGTCGAGGCGCGCGATGAAGCGCCGGCGCTGCTCCTTCTTGGACATGTGCAGGAAGAACTTGAGCACGATGGTGCCGTTGCGTACGAGGTGACGTTCGAACGCGTTGATGTCGTCGAAGCGCTCCTTCCAGATGTTCTTGCCCAACAAGTCCGCCGGCAACTTCTGGTGCTCGAGGAGCTCTGGGTGCACGCGCACGACGAGGACGTCTTCGTAGTACGAGCGATTGAAGATGCCGATGCGGCCGCGTTCGGGCAGCGCCTTCATGAAGCGCCAGAGAAAATTGTGATCCAGCTCCTCGTCCGACGGCTTCTTGAAGGAGAACACCTGGCAGCCCTGCGGATTGACGCCTCCCATCACGTGCCGGATGACGCCGTCCTTGCCGGCGCCGTCCATCGCCTGCAGCACGACCAGCACGGAGTGGCGGTCGTTCGCCCATAGCACTCCCTGCGCCGTGGTAAGCGCTTCCAGGTTCTCCTTCAGATACTCGCGCGCGCGCGTCTTGAGCTCGTCCTTTTGCAGCACCTTGAACTGCTCACGAGGGGCCCATGCGGTATCGACGTCCTTCAGCCGGATGGCACGATTGGGCCTCACCTTGAAGAGCTGTTCGATGTCTTTGTGTTTGAGCGGCATGACGGGCTCGACAGCAAGATCTCAGCCGCTTCGTACGCGTCGATGATCCCGGCACCACGGCGGTAACGGCCCGACCGACCACGGCATCCGGTGACGCGGCGACCGTCGGCGGTTGCCCGCGCAGGGCCACCGCCGTCGCGGTGCTCCATCTTCGCCGCGCAGGGCGACGGTACGCGGCTTGCTCGAATTCAGGGCGTGAATCGCCACGCGTGTCTGACACGCCTCGCCCCGGGCGCGGTTCTGCTCTGTGGCGCGCTCGTGATCGCCGAACCGTCGGCGACGACCGCCACCTTCCGCAGCGACGATCCCCTCGGCCGCGAGCCGGAGACGCAGGACGCGTCCGGCGTTCAATCCTGGACCATCGACCTGTTCATCGATCTGGCCACCAATCTGTTCGGCAGCCCTGGCTCGCCGGAGAGCGGCGTGCGGGCGCGCAACGTCAACACCATCGACGAAGTGCCCGACTCGAACTGGTTCACGAACCGCATCCTCCAGCACCCGGTGTCGATCGACGAGGCGGCACGGGGGCCGCACACCGGCGTCGTTCCGGCGGAAGGACCGTGGATCATCGTCGCCGCCAAAGAGATCGGCGCCGCCCCCGGCTTCACGATTCAAGACAACAATCGCAACGTCTGGTTCGTCTCGTTCGACGCGCGTGGCTACCCCGAGGCCGCGACCGCGGCCATTCTCGTCGCCAACAAGATTTTCTGGACGCTGGGCTACTGGCAGACCGAGTCGGTGCTCACGCACGTCCACCCGCACCAGGTCGTGATTGGCGACACCGCGACCGTGAAGCCGATGTCCGGCACGGTCCGGCGGATGCGATCCGAGGATCTGGACGACGTCTGGCGCCGCGCCGAGCCCTCCGCCGACGGCTCGTACCGCGCCGTGGCCGCGCGCAAGCTGCCCGGCCGCGCTGTCGGCGGCTTCCGCTACTACGGCACGCGGCCCGACGATCCGAACGACGTGGTTCCCCACGAGCACCGCCGGGAACTGCGCGCATTGAAGGTGTTCGGGGCCTGGACGAACCTGGTGGACATGAAAGCCGGCAACACCCTCGACATGGTGATCACCGAGGACGGGCAGACCCGCGTGCGGCACTACCTGCAAGACGTCGGCTCGACCTTCGGCACCGGCGCCAACGCGCCGCGCGAGTTCGACGAGGGGTGGGAGCACCTGTACGAAGGCGACCTGGTGTGGAAGCGGATGGCGTCGCTCGGCTTCTTCATGCGCCCGTGGCAGACGGTCCACTACGAGGATCAGCCCGCGATCGGACGCTTCGAAGGGGCCCAGTTCGATCCCGCCGGCTGGAAGCCGCGGGTCCCGACGGCTGCGTTCCGGCATGCCCAGCCGGACGATCTGTTCTGGGCCGCGCGGCGCGTGATGGCCTTTTCCGATCCGATGATCCGCGCGATCGCGGCCGCGGGAGACTACAGCAGCCCCGAGGCCACCCAGCACCTGGCGGACGTCCTGATCCAACGGCGCGACCGGATCGGCGCCGCGTATCTGAACGCCGTCAGCCCGCTCGTCGAGTTCTCGCTTTCTCCCGATGGCCGCCTCTCGTTCGTCAACGCCGCCGTGAAGGCCGGCGTGGCGCCCGAGCCGACCGGCGGCTATCGCGTGACCTGGGCGCGGTTCGACAACAACACGAACTCGATGGCCGGCTTCGGCGACAGCGCGGTGGCCGATTCGCGCACAGCGGTCGCGACGCCGCAGCCGCTGCCGAACGCCGTCGGCGCGTTCGTCTGCGTCCGCGTCAGCCCAGTCTCCCCTCCCCACGACACCTGGGGCGGGGTGCGAGCCTATTTCCGCCGGACCGACCGAAGCTGGGTGCTGGTCGGCCTGGACCGGAGCGGTGCGTGAATCCCGTCCCCCTCATGCAACCGGTCACCACCGTCGTGCCGATCACGTCCCTCACGAAGCTGGGGACGTCCGGCCTGCGCGTGAGCCGCATCGGGCTCGGGCTGGCGAGCCTGGGCCGGCCGGCCTACATGGCGTGGGGGCGCGATGCCGATCTCGGCGCGGATCGGTCGATCCGCGCCATGCGATGCCGCTGTTACGCCCTGCTCGACGCAGCGCGCGCCGCGGGCGTGCGCTATGTCGACACCGCGCGGTCGTACGGTTTGGCCGAGCAGTTCCTGAGCGCGTGGTGCGACGACCGTCGCCTGCCCGCCGGCGGGCTGACGGTGGGCTCGAAATGGGGGTACGTCTACACGGGGTCCTGGCAGCGTCACGCGCGCGTCCACGAAGTGAAGCAGCTCACGCTCGAAACGCTCCGGCAGCAGGCGATGGAGAGCCGCGTGATCCTCGGGCCTCGTCTGTCGCTCTACCAGATTCACTCGGCGACGATCGAGAGCGGCGTGCTCGACGATCGCGGCGTGCTAACCGAGCTTGCGCGCCTGCGCCACTCGGGTCTGCGCATCGGCCTGACCGTCACCGGACCGCGTCAGGCCGACACGATCCGGCGGGCGATCGAGATCCAGCTCGACGGCGTACCGCTCTTTCAGACCGTGCAGGCCACGTGGAATCTGTTCGAGCCGTCCGCCGGTCCGGCGCTGGCGGACGCCAGCGCGGCGGGCTACGGCGTGATCGTCAAGGAAGTGCTCGCGAACGGGCGGCTCACCGATCGGTATGGCGGTCCAGCGTTGAGTCCGCTGCGCGCGCGCGCGAAAGAACTGGAGACGCACGTCGAGACGCTGGCCGTCGCCGCGGCGCTGGCGCAGCCCTGGGCCGACGTCGCGTTGTCCGGGGCCGTGACCGTCGAGCAGTTGGAGACGCACCTGGCCGCCCCGTTTCTGAGCGAGAGCGAGAGTGCCGGGGGGCTCGAGTCCATCGCCGAGCCCGCGGACGTCTACTGGCGGAAGCGCGGTGCCATGCTCTGGACCTGACGGGGCGCCCGTGATTACTGCGCGCGTTTGAACGTGATCGAGAATCCGACCACGTCGATGCTGCGGCCGACGACGAGATCAGTGGTGTCGGAGACGATCCAGGTCTTGGCGAAATTGACGTGCAATTCCGCCGGCCGCTTCCCGAACAGGCTGAAACTGACGAGGCGGTAGCCCATGCCGTAGTTCACCGCCATTTTCCAGGTGCGGGCGCCGTTGTACGAGGGCAGATTCAGCAGCAGCGCGCCCGGAGCGGTGAACACCTGCAGCCGGCCCTTGATCGTGGTGGCGTGATGGATGCCGACGACGCCGTAGATACTCGAACCCATCTCCAGATCCGGCCACAGCAGGTCCAGGTGAAGGTGCTCCCACCAGGTGACGTGCTCGGGCCGCTCGCGGGACATGCCGACAACCGAGGACGTGAGGATGGTTGGCTGCGCGAGATCGTCGATTCCCCACATCGTCAACAACGTGCACGCCGTGGAGAGTGGCTCCGTCTCGTCGAGTACGGTCTCGCAGCGCGCCGGCAGCCACGTGGGCGGCGACGGTTTCTGGCGGCGCTCGCGGTAGGCCGTGAGCCACCCCGGCTCGCGTTGGCCGCGCCAGCGCGACGACCACTCCTGCCACTCCTTGAACTGCGTCACCCAGCGCTGCAGGTCCGAGAAGTCGGAACCGGCCAGCACCATGAAGGCTGAATAGTCCGGCGACAACCAGGCGAGCTCGGCCGGGATGGAATGCGACGGCAGGACCGACGGCTCCGCAGGCTGCGCGAGCCCAGGGGACGCATGACCCATCAGTACTCCGGCCACGACCACTATCGTCCACAACCTCGCCATGCAGTCCTCTGGAAGCGACCCCCGCTCGTTGGGTGAACAAGTAGGGTAAGGATGGGCTCAGCAGCAGTCAATCTGGAACTTTCGACAGCTGTCGATTCTGACAGACCGATGCGGCTCGCGATCGGGATCACCGCTGGCGGTGAGGCCACGCCCACGGCGGCGTGCCAAGTGCCAGTCTGACGCGGACTTCGAGGCCGCATCACGCGGTCCGCTTCTTGCTCCCCTCGCCATCGTGACCATTTTCCACGGCGCCTCTGGCCTTCGCGCACGTATCGCAGCCCCTCTCTGCCTCGCGTGCTGTGCGTGGCTCGGTGCCGCCGCGCCCGTCGCGGCCGGCGACTCGAAGTACGAGCCGGTCGTCAAGCGCGTCCGCCCGGCCGCCCTGGCCAAGATCAAGACGTACGCGTGGAGCGAGCGCCACGCGGCATTCGACCCGCGCGTCGACGCCTGGATCGTCGCCGCCATCGATCGCGAGCTCGACTCGCGCGGCTTGACGAAGCTCACGTCGGGTTCTCCGGACGTGGTCGTGGCCTACGCGTCGCTCACGAGGACCGACGTCAACCTGAAGTCGAAGCCGTCGGGCGACGTGGGCGTGCTGCCCGAGTATCCGGTCGGGACGCTGGTCGTGGAGCTGACCCAGGCCACGACACGCGAGGCGCTCTTCCGCGTGCAGATCGACACGCCGATCGAGCGCGATCGCGCCGCGCTCGAGGGCGTCGTCGACGCCGCGGTGAGGGCCATCTTCGAGAAGTATCCCGCCCCAAAACAAGAAGGCGCGACACAGCACCAAGGCCCGCCGACGCTCGTCGAGGCGCGCAAGTTCCTCGAAGGACGGTGGAGTCTCCAGTCGTTCGAAGTGCGGCCTCCCGCAGCCGCCCCGATCGTGCTCGCCGGCTCCGGCGTCCTGACCTTCGACGATTTCGCCAACCTGCGGATGGAGATCCGGACCGACGTGGCGGCATCGGACGTCCTGCGGGCAGCCGGCATCCAGATCCAGGACGGAATCATCTCGACCGACGGGCGGGTCGCCATCGACCTCCAGCGCCGGGCCCTGACCTATTTCCTGGAGGGGCAGCGTTCGTCGTACAAGACCGGCGGCGGCCCGCTCGCCCTCAATCGTCCGCGCTACTGGGAAGTCAGCGGCGACACGCTCACCTTGACGACGCGTGACGACAGCGGTGCGCCGCTGTCGATCAGCCGCTGGACGCGACAGCGTTAGCGCGCGGGCTGGTCGCGGTCACATGAACCTTGGAGCCGCGCCGCCGATCGGATGGCGGGCGGCGTTCCCGCCCGCACAGTGGCTCCACGACTACCACCTCGGCTTGCTGCCGCGCGACGCGGTGGCCGGACTGACCTTGGCCGCGTACGCGATTCCGGTCTCGCTGGCCTACGCCACGATCGCGGGGCTGCCGCCGCAGGCGGGCGTCTACGGCTCCCTGGCCGGCGGCCTCGCGTATGCCCTGTTCGGCTCGTCGCGGCAGCTCGCCATCGGCCCGACGTCGGCGATCTCCCTGATGGTCGGCACGACCATCGGCGGCCTCGCGGGGGGCAGCGCGGCACACTACGCCGACATCGCGGCGCTGACGGCGCTTGTCGTCGGAGCGATGTGTCTGCTGGCCTGGGCGTTGCGATTGAGCTCGCTCGTCGCCTTCATCAGCGAGACCATCCTGCTGGGATTCAAGGCGGGCGCGGCGGTGACGATCGCCGTGACGCAGCTGCCCAAGCTTTTCGGTGTGCCCGGTGGCGGCGAGCACTTCTTCGAGCGCATTGCGATTCTCGCGCGCCAGCTCCCGGACACGGACGTCGCGGTGCTGCTGCTGGGTCTCGCCACGCTTGGCTTGATCCTCGCCGGCGAGCGGCTGTTGCCTGGACGGCCGGTCGCGCTCGGCGTCATGGCGTTGGCCATCGTCGCGCTGTCGACCACCTCGCTCGGTGGCCGCGGTTTCCCGGTGGTCGGCGACCTACCGAGCGGCCTCCCTGCGTTGCACGTGCCGGAGCTGCGCCTGCGCGACGTGGACGGGGTGATTCCGCTGGCCTTCGCGTGCCTGCTGCTCGCGTATGTCGAAGGTGTGTCCGCCGCACGTACGCTGGCCCAGCGACACGGCGACAAAATCGATGCGCGACAGGAACTGCTCGGACTCGGCGCCGCGAACCTCGCCGCGGCGCTGGTGCAGGGCTACCCCGTGGCGGGCGGCCTGTCGCAGTCTTCGGTCAATGACAAGGCCGGTGCGACGAGCGCGCTCGCGCTGGTCGTCGCGTCGCTGGCCACCGGGATGTGTCTGCTGTATCTCGGCGGGCTGCTGCACAACCTCCCCAACGTGGTGCTCGCGGCGATCGTCCTGGTCGCGGTCAAGGGGCTGATCGACCTCGGCGAGCTGCGTCACCTGTGGCGTGCGAGCCGCTTCGAATTCGCGGTCTCGATGACGGCGTTTGCCGGGGTCCTGCTGCTCGGCACGCTCAAGGGCGTGATGCTGGCCGCCGTCACGTCGCTGCTGCTGTTGATTCGGAGGGCGGCACGCCCGCACGTCGCCTTCGGCGCGGGCCAGACCGGCGTTCTGGTGTTTCGCGTCGACGCCTCGCTCCTGTACTTCAACGCCGAGCATGTGCTCGAGGTCGTCTGGGCACGGCTCCGGACGGCCGCGACGGCCGTGCGGCTGGTGGTCTGCGACCTGTCCTCGTCACCTCACGTCGACCTGGCGGGCGCGCGCATGCTGTCGCGGCTGGACCGGGAGTTGCGCGCGGCGGCCATCGAGTTCCGCCTGACCGGCGCGAACGAGGCGGTGCGCGACGTCATTCGCCTCGAGGGACCGCCCATCGACCGTCTCGACGGATTCGACCGCGCCGCCGACGACGGCGCCCCACGACAGGAGGCTCAACATGTCCGGCACTAGGGGAAACCCGACGCTCCTCACGATCGCGGTCGCGCTCACGTTGGCCGTTCAGGCCGTCGGCGCCCTCGACGTGAGAGTCGATTTCGACAAGACCTTCGACTTCAAGGCGATGAAGACCTGGGGGTGGAATCCCGCCGGCCCCGGCGACGTCAAGATGGCGCGAACCCAGTCGGACGATCCCGAGGACATCCGGCAGCGCGCCGAACCGACGATCGTCGAGGAGGTCGCGAGCGAACTGGCGCGGCTCGGACTCAAATCGGCCGCGACGCCCGATCTGACGGTCACCTATTACCTGTTGCTCACGGTCGGCTCGTCCGCGCAGGTGCTTGGCCAGTTTCTCCCTGCCACCACGATGTGGGGGGTGCCGCCGTTCGCGGCCGCCACGCAATCGCTGGAGATCATGAACCGCGGATCGCTGGTGCTCGATCTCAGCGCTGGCGGCATGGTGGTGTGGAGAGGCATCGCGGATGCGGGGATCAAGATGGGATCCGACGACAAGAAGGGGCTGACACTCATCCGGAGCGCGGTGCACGATCTGCTGCGAAAGTATCCCCGCTCCTCCTGATGAGCCTTCGCCGATTCAGGACGGTTTCGTGAAGCCGCGCAGGCGCAGCCAGTTGGCCAGCAACGTGGACCATGGTGCGAGGAGCGGATCGTCGTTGGCCAGTCCCACACCGTGCGGACCTTTCTCGAACACGTGCATCTCGGCCGAGACACCTGCCTTCCGCAACGCCAGAAAGTAGTGGAGGCTGTTCTCCGCGGGAACCGTCGTGTCTTCGTTCGTCTGGAAGATAAAGGTGGGCGGCGTGTCTTTCGTGACCGCCCGTTCGCCAGACAGGCGCTGCACCAGCGGCGCATCGGGATTGGGGCCGAGCAGATTGTCCTTCGATCCCTGATGCGTCCAGGGCTCGGTCAACGAAATGACCGGATAGCCGAGCACGGCCACGTCGGGACGGCTTCCGCTGCGCTCGACCACGTCGGCCGAACCCGGCTTGCCACCATCGAACCACGTGCTGGCCGTCATCGCGAGATGACCACCCGCCGAGAATCCCATGATGCCGATGCGAGCCGGATCGAGCCGCCACTCTGACGCGCGAGCACGCAACATCCTGATCGCGCGTTGGGCGTCGCCCAGCTCGATCGGATGGTGGTACTTCGGCCCCAGACGGTAGCGCAGCACGAACGCCGCGATGCCGAGCGAGTTGAGATAGCCGGCGACCTGCCGTCCTTCGTGGTTGGACGCGAGCACCCGATAGGCTCCGCCCGGACAGACGACCATCGCCGCGGTCCGCGCCTGCATCACGCGAGGCAGGTAGACCGTCAAGACCGGGATGTCGCTCTCCTCACTCCCCTGCGCACCTGGCGCGGCGCCGTCCCATAGGCGCAACACCTGCCCGTCGGAGATCGGCAGCGGCGGCTGCTGCGTTTGTTGCGCCTGCACGGCCGCCACCGCCACCAGAGCCAGGATGATCGCGAGCCGCACGTGCCGCCTCCTCGTCATTCGAGCGTCTTCAGGAACGCGCATGAGCGCTGGGGAATTCTACTCGGCCGTGACGAGACCGTGGCGGATCGCCACCAGCACCAGCGCCGCGGTCTTGCTGACGGCGAGCGTCTTCTTGAGACCCGCCCGGTGCACCGCCACCGTATTCACGCTGAGGTCCAGCGTCGCCGCGATCTCCCGGTTCGAACGTCCTCGGGCCACCAGCGCGAGCACCTGCCGCTCGCGCGGGGTGAGCCGCTCGTAGGCGGTCTCGACGTTCCATGGTGGCGGCACCTGCTCTGGCACCGCCAGACCAGGACTCAGGCACAGCTCCCCCGCTGCCACGCGCCGGACCGCATCGATCAGGTCGGCGTCCAGCGCCTGCTCCAGCACGAGATACCCGCGAGCCCCGGCATCGAGCACCCGCTGCACCGAGTGAGGATCGGCACATCTGCCGAGCACGAGGACCGGCAACCGGGGATCGAGGGCGGCGATTTTCCGCGTATCGCTCACGCCGGCCTGACAGGTCAGCGCGCTGACCACGACGACATCGGCCCCCACGCGACGCAGCACCGTCGACGCGTCCGCGGCGTCGGCGACGCTGGCGATAACGCCAATCCCGGCCGACTGGAGCACCTGTCGGAACCCGCTTCGTACGAGCGGCCAGTCCCCCACTAACGCGACACGCATGGCGATGATTTGGTGAGCCTTCCGTCTCTTCCGCCGAGCCGGCTCATTGTGTCGTCCCGCCATTGCAGGAACTGTGCAAATTTCTGCCAAACCTCTCCTCACGCCGCCACATTCGGCTTGACCCCCACGAGGAAGCGGTTCTAAATACGGCCGCTTCACTCGTCGTGGGAGGCTACGACCGGTGTGCGCCGGATCCCGGGCTTCCCAAGGTGGCTGTTCGTAATTCGCCCTGATGGAGCAGCGCATGTTGAAACGGGCCGTCACGGTTGTCGTCGTTGTCCTTCTCTGGGCGCCGCTGGCCGCCCAGACCCTCGGCACCATCACCGGCGACGTCAAAGACTCGTCGGGCGCCACGATTCCCGGGTCGACCGTCACGGTCACGAACGTCGCGACCAACGCCGCGCGCACGCAGGCCAGCAATGAGGCGGGCGCCTTCACGTTCCCGGCCATGCCGCCCGGCGTCTACGTCGTCAAGGCGGAACTGGAGGGGTTCAAGCCGTCGCAGAATCAGGTCGAGCTGCACGTGGAGCAGAGTCTCCGCGTCAGCTTCACGCTCGAGATCGGCAATTTCGCCGAAACCACGCAGGTCACCGGTGTGGCGCCGCTTCTGAGCACGGAAAACGCCACCGTCGGTACCGTGATCGAAAACCGGCGGATCGTGGAGCTGCCGCTCAACGGCCGGAATTACCTGAGCCTGATCGCGCTCAGCCCGAACGTGAGCGCGGGGTTCGCCGGCGCCGGGCAGGCGGGCGATCGCCAGGGCGGCTCACGCGCCAACCAGCAGATCTCCATCTCGGGGCAGCGGCGCGAGTTCAATTACTACACGCTCGACGGCGTCGACAACACCGACGTCAACTTCAACACCTACATCTTTCTGCCGTCGGTCGACGCGCTCGAGGAGTTCAAGGTGCAGACGGGCGTCTATTCGGCGGAGTTCGGACGCGCCGCCGGGCAGGTGAATGTCGTCACGAAGTCGGGATCGAATGCCTTCCACGGCACGGCGTTCGAATTCCACCGCAACGACAAGTTCGACGCGCGGCCGTACGCCTTCACCGCCGCACAGGCAGCGGCGCCCAAACCCGACTTCAGGTGGCATCAGTTCGGCTACACCGCCGGCGGGCCGGTGGCGAAGAACCGGCTGTTCTTCATGTCGAACTGGGAAGGCTACAAGGACAACAAGACGAACCTGGTCCCGTTCACGGTGCCGACGGCCGCGATGCGCGCGGGCGACTTCTCCGCCTACACGTCGCCGCTCTACGACCCCGCCACCTGCACGGTGACCGGCACCGTTCGGAGCTGCCTGCCATTTGACGGCAACCGCATCCCGTCGAATCGCATCGCGTCCATCTCGCAGAAGCTGCTTGAGTTCTATCCGGAGCCCAACGCGGCCGGCACGACCAACAACTACATCTCGACGCAGGACCGGGTCATCGACAAGAAGCAGTATACGCAGCGCATGGACTTCATCCAGAGCAGCAAGTCGCTCTTCATGGGGCGCTATAGCTGGAGCCACGACGACGAGGTGCAGCCGGCGCTGGCCCAGAACGGATCGAAGCTGCTGAACTCGGTGCACCAGGTGATGATCGGCAACACCTACACGATCTCGCCGACGGTGCTGAACGAAGCGCGCTTCGGCTTCAACTCGTTCTTCAACACGTTCGGCCGTGAGCTGGCGTTCGTGCGCGACGTGGTCACGGAGCTCGGCATTCCTGGCATCACGCCAGGCCCGCCCGAATCCTGGGGGATCCCCTCGATCGGGATTTCCGGTTACAACGGATTCGGCGACAGCACCGAGGGGCCCTACACGAATCGGAACAAGGCGTTCGAGCTCACCGACAACATCTCATGGTTCAGGGGCCGGCATGCGTTCAAGGCCGGCGGCACGATCCGGTGGGATCAGTACAACCAGGTGGGGAACCAGTTCTCGCGCGGTTCATTCACCTACGACGGCCGCGCCACCGGATCGCTGACCGGAACGGCCGTCTCGGGCGCTCCGGCCTTCGCGGACTTCCTGCTCGGGAACATGCGCACGTCCGAATCGGCGGTGGCGCTGGCGACGACGAACTTCCGCGCCGGGAGCCAGGCGTACTACTTCACCGACGTGTGGCGCATGCGCGACGACATGACGCTCGATCTCGGCGTCCGCTACGAGTACGTTCCGCCGTGGCTCGACAAGGGCGGCACGCTGATCAACGCGTATCTGCCGTTCAACGACACCGGTCTCCCCGTGGCTGACCTCTCGCGGCATCCGGTGCTCGTGCGCATCGGCAGCGGGGACTTCTACCAGGACTCGCCAATCCGGTTCGCACCCAATATCAAGACGTCGCGCAACGGCGAACTGGGCAACCGGCTGATCGACGACGACAAGAAGAACATCGCCCCGCGGGTTGGCTGGGCGTGGACGCCGGGCCCGAACTGGTCGGTGCGTTCCGGCGTCGGTGTCTTCTACATGCAGGACACCGGCAACCCGCGCTTCGACATGGCCCGCAACGCGGCGGGCCGCCGCCAGGACACGGCCGACCCGCTGCGCGTGAACCTGAACTGGAACGCGCCGTTCGCCGGGTCGAGCAGCAACGCGTGCAACGTGCAGCCGCCGCTCGTCTGCGTCGTGAACCACTACGTGCTCGGCAACTTGTACGGCCGCAAGACGCCATACATGGTGCAGTACGTCTTCAACGTGCAGCGCGAACTCGGCAAGTCCACCGCACTCGAGATCGGCTACCTCGGGTCGCAGAGCAAGCGGCTCGAGCGCATGTTCGACGCCAACGAGGTCACGCCGGGCCCCGGCAGCCTGCAGGACCGGCGTCCGTACCCGGAGTTCACGAAGATCCAGGAGATCGGCAACGTGGCCGAGGCGAAGTACAACTCGCTCGCGGTGAAGCTGACGCGCCGGCTCGATCAGGGTCTCTCGCTGCTGGTCGGCTACACGTTGTCGAAATCCGAGGACAACGGCAGCGGCATCCGCGTGCTGAACGGCGACGCGCTGTTTCCGCAGAACAGCAACTGCTTCGAATGCGAATGGGGGCCGTCGATCTTCGACGTGCGGCACCGCTTCGTCACCTCGATGCTCTACGAGCTGCCCTTCGGGCGCGGCAAGCCGTTCCTGAAGGACGGAGTGGGCGGGGCGATCTTCGGCGACTGGCAGATCAGCGCCATCGTCAACAAGTCGAGCGGCTTCCCACGCGATCCCGCGGCCGGCACCGACGTGCCGAACACCGGCGCGCAGACCTACCGCCCGAACCTCGTGTCCGGGCAGGACCCCAACGACGGTGCCAAGACGCCGCAGCAGTGGTTCAACACCGCGGCGTTCGCGGTGCCGGCGGCGTTCACCTACGGCAACGCCGGACGCAATATCGTCCTCGGCCCGGGCATCTTCACCACGGACGCGTCGCTCATCCGCAACGTCTTCTTCGGAGGCACCAAGTCGCTGCAGCTCCGGCTGGAAGCGTTCAACCTGTTCAACACCCCCGTGTGGGGCGACCCCGTGATGGCGATGTCGAGCCCGCTCTACGGGCAGATCAACACCACACGCACGCCGATGCGCGAGCTCCAGCTCGGGATCAAGTTCGCGTTCTGATCACCCCAGGCGGACCTCTTCGAGGTCCGCCTCTACACTGTACGTAGAGGCGGACCTTCAGGTCCGCCTGACATCCGCGACGTAGTCGCGCTCGCGGTACTCGAACCAGTCGAAGTCTGCCGGCCTGCAGGTGCCCGCGAGATCCTGGCACGCCACACCGACGAAGGCGCCGGTGAAGTTCGGCAGCCCCGGCGCCGACGCCTCGTCCGACAGAATGCTGGCGTCGAACAGTTGCGGCAGCCACTGCCACTCGCCGTTCTCGTGGCTGCCGGTCTTCAGACCGGCCCCAGTGCCCAGCCGATACGCGAAGCGCAGGCGCTCGTAATCGACCTCGACCCGCAGATCGATCGGCACCCCGCTCGCAATCGGGATGGGCGCGGTGAACGTGTCGGCCATCACCTGATCGGGCAGCGCCGACATCACGCGCAGATGCGTACCGGCGCCGTCGCGCGACACGTACAGGTAGTGAAACTTGGCGCTGTTGTAGTAGCAGACCAGCCCGGCCATCTGCTGGAAGTGCTCCGGCTCGAACTCCATACGGGTGACGGCGCTGTAGCAGTGTGCCTGCTGGCGCCGCGCCACCAGCGCCTGACGGAAGAGGCTGCCAATCGTCTCCCGCCCGTACAGCCGCAAGTGTCCGGGCCGCGCGCGCAGGCTGAACAGCTCGCCGGGGTACGGCGTGCGGAGCCACTGAAACGCGATCGGGAGCGTGTCCGCGTCGAAGTCCTCGCGGACCGGCGGGAACGGGTGCGGGTGCGGCTGCAGATCGGCCGGCGCCGGCGCCTCGATGGCTGGAAGCCCGTCGCCATCCGCCGTGCGCAGCCAGCCATCGGCGCCCCACGTCATCGGCTGGATCGCTGTCTCGCGCCCCAGCGTGCAGCGGCCGCGATTCCGTAGCGAGCGGCCGCACAGATACACCATGTAGGTGTCTCCCGCCTGCGTCTCGACCAGGTCGGCGTGCCCCGTGCGCTGCAGCGCGGCGTCGGGCCGATCGCGCGCGGTCAGCACGTGCACATCCGGGTGCAGCTCGTAGGGCCCGAGCAGCGTGCGAGACCGTGCCATCGTCACGGCATGTCCCCAGCCCGTGCCGCCCTCGGCGGTCAGCAGGTGGTACCAGCCGTCGCGTTTGTACAAGTGCGGCCCCTCGGTGAAACCGATCGCGGTGCCGCCGAAGATGGTGTGGCGCTCGCCCACCAGGCGTTGGTGCTCGACCGAGTACTCCTGCAGGACGATGCCGCCGAAGCGATTCTGCCCCGGCCTGTGGTCCCACAACATGTTGAGCAGGTACTTGCGGCCGTCGTCGTCGTGGAACAGCGACGGGTCGAACCCGCTGCTGTTCAGATACACCGGATCCGACCACTCGCCGTCGATCCGCTCGCTGGTCACGAGGTAGTTGTGGAAGTCGCGCAGCGACGCGCCTGATGCGCCCGCCGTCGACGTGCGGCCATACCGCTTCACGTCCGTGTAAATCAGATAGAAGCGGCCGGCGTCGTACGTCAGGCACGGCGCCCACACGCCGCACGAATCGGGATCTCCTCTCATGTCGAGCTGACTCGCCCGTGCGAGCGGCCGCGTGAGCAGGCGCCACTGGACCAGATCGCGCGAGTGGTGAATCTGCACGCCGGGGAACCACTCGAACGTGGACGTGGCGATGTAGTAGTCGTCGCCGACGCGCACGATCGACGGATCCGGATTGAATCCAGGCAGGATCGGGTTGCGAATGACGGGTGTGGCCATTCCGATGGTGCCGCCGACGCGCTACGCCGCCGCGGCCTCCGCTCTCTCCGGCCGCTGCTCGCGGACCACGGCCCACAGGATGACGGCGCCGAGCACGTCCAGCGCGGCCAGGCCGATGAAGAACGGCGTGTAGCCGATGCGCGCCACGAGCGCGCCCATCGCCAGCGAGAACAGCAGCACGCCGCCGTTGCCGCAGGTGCCGGCCATCCCCGCCACGGTCGCCACTTCGCTGCGCTTGAAGAGGTCCGACGCCATCGTGATCACCGTGACCGACAGCGTCTGATGCGCGAAGCCCGCCAGGCTCAAGAGCGCCACCGCGACGTACGGATTCTCCACGGTGCCGACGAACGCCACGCCGAGCATCATCGTCGCGCCGACGCTGAAGGCGGCGCGCCGCGCGTTGATCAGCCCCAGGCCGGCGTACTTCTGCAACGTGATGCTGATCGTGCCGCCGAAAAGGCAGCCGAGATCGGCCGCCAGGAACGGCAACCAGGCAAAGAGCGCAATCTGCCGCAGATCGAATCCGCGCACCGTGGTCAGGTAGAGCGGCAGCCAGAACGTCAGCGTCCCCCACGTGGG
>Ga0207689_10001471_pt1 | contig 22553 bp, 16 predicted proteins | sample KBSMisM52_FD_184312 | JGI IMG/M metagenome (GOLD analysis project Ga0207689, IMG submission 184312) | Miscanthus rhizosphere microbial communities from Kellogg Biological Station, Michigan, USA - KBS Miscanthus M5-2 (SPAdes) (version 2) | ecosystem: Host-associated > Plants > Roots >... | reverse complement strand
TGATGTGATTGGCGCGTTTGGAAATCAGTGAGAGTTGAGCGAATCAAAAACCCATTAGTTGAAGCAAGCTTCGTGCGTGCTCCTTCACGCGCGCCACACTGGGTCATCCCAACCATCAAGATAGCCTTGCTAATAGCAGACAGTTTGATAGCGATAGTTTCATTTGTTGTAGCCTATTACTTTCGTGAAGGCGGGGCGATACTGCAACGGACTTCGCAAGGAAATTTTGCCTGGAGCGCGGGTTTTGCTCCTTACGGCGCGCTGTTGTTTCTGGTAATCCTGATACGTGTGCTCGCCCTGCGTTACTACGATCTCTACCGGCTGCGGGGTGAGTTCTCTTTTTTTGAGGATGGGATTCGGGTCTTCAAGTCGACTGCCATCGGATCATTACTCATCGTCGCCGGGGCTTTCCTATATCGTGGTGGTTTTAACTTTCGCGCCTTCTCTTATGCTCGCAGTGTGTTTGTACTCGATTTTCTCATCGCCTTGGCGAGTTTGTATTCACTAAGGCTAATGGTGCGCAGCGCGCAGACATTTTTTAGACTACGTGGCATCAACCTGATTCCAACGCTGGTGGTCGGTCGTGGTCCCGAAGCGACTTTCTGCATCAAGGAGATGCGCGAACGGCCATCGCTCGGATATCGCGTAATCGGGGCTGTTGACATCGGCGGATCTGGTCCAATCGGGGAATACGAAGGCGTACCGGTTGTGAGCAATCTTGCGGGACTGCCTGAGGCTATTCGCGAGTCCGGCGCCAACGAAGTGATTATTGCTGACTCTCAAGTTGACGCAGACGCACTGTTCGACGTGATGATGCGTTGTGGCCGGCGCCGTGGAATCGAGTTTCGCATTGCGCCCAGCCTCTTTAATTGTCTACCGAGCAAAACTGAAGTAGACCAAATTGGCGCCTTACCAATGATCAGGCTGTTTCGCGAGCCACTGTCTGACTTCGCGCGCGGCACCAAGCGCATCTCAGACATTCTCATCGCTGCGGTTACACTCTTGCTATTTTCTCCCTTCTGGCTCTTGATCGCGTTGCTGATCAAGTTTGACTCGAAGGGGCCGGTTTTTTACGCGCAGGAGCGTGTGGGCATGGATGGTCGAATTTTTGTCGTCTACAAGTTCCGCACTATGCGAACCGATGCCGATAGTGAGATCCATCGCGAGTACCAGCGAAAGTTTATCGCCGGCCATGCCGAAGCGAATGTCGGTGACGCCCACAAGCCCGCGTATAAACTGCGCGACGATCCGCGCATTACACGAGTGGGTCGCATGCTGCGTCGTTTGAGCCTCGACGAAATCCCACAACTGTTTAATGTATTGCGTGCCGACATGAGCATCGTTGGTCCGCGTCCGCCAATCCCCTATGAAGTCGAGGCCTACGAACTGCGACACCGCAAGCGGCTCGACATGAAGCCGGGGCTGACGGGCCTGTGGCAGGTGTCCGGCAGAAATCGTCTGCCGTTCGAAGAGATGGTGAAGCTGGACCTATTTTATATCGAAAACTGGTCGCTGCTGTTTGACCTGAAAATCATTTTGCGAACTGTGTTGGTAATGATGCGCGGCGACGGATATTAGAGCTAAGGTATGACTAAATCAAGGTGAAATCGGAATCTCAGACTAAGAGCCAGGCGGCGAAAGTGCTTGATGCGGCTATCGTCGCCTTTCTTTTTGTGTTTGCAGCCGCCGCACCGAACTCGATTGCGGCAACTCAAAGCGCGTGGCTCGTCGGACTTGCTCTATGGCTCGCGCGCTTTGCCTTTAAGCCCCGGCCCAAATTTTATCGAACACCAATCGATTATCTTATCCTCGGCTTTTTCGTTCTCACTGTCCTTTCGTCCTTTCTCTCTTACGAGCCGACAGTGTCAATCGGAAAACTACGAGCAGCAAGTCTTTTCACGATCATTTACCTGTTTGTCGAAAACGTAACTTCGTTACGAATCGCGCGCTTGCTTGCCGTCACTCTGATCTCGGCCTGCATGGTCAATGTTTTTTACACCGTAGGTGAGCGCTTGCTGGGGCGGGCGGTAAGAGTTGATGGAGTCTTAGAAAATAGTCCGCTGTATAAGGCGGGGATACGCAACGGCGACACTCTGCTTGAGGTTGACGGTCAAAAGTTGCGGGACCCACAAGAGTTGATAAATGCACTTTTGAAAAATGACGAGAATCCTGCCGCCGTTCTTACGTATCGTCACGAATTACAACCGGTTTTCAAGGTTCCACGAGGCAGTCTGTTGCCAGGCAGCAATGGGCTGCAACAACTCGGTATCGGAAGTTGGTCAAGAGGGCGCGATTGGCGCGCGACAGGTTTCTACGGCCAGTTTGTAACTTATGCCGAGGCCCTCCAGTTGATCATTGCTCTGGCGATGGGAATCTTTGTGAGTCTGCCAGTAAAGCGAAGTTGGGTAGGCGCCTTGCTGCTCATTGCTCTTGGCGGACTGGGCCTCGCATTGCTGTTAACCGTAACTCGTGCGTCCTGGCTCGGTTGTCTGGTTTCTACCCTGGTAGTTCTGTTCCTAGGGGTTGGACGCCGCGCCATGATGTGGATGGGAGTCTTGGCGATCCCGCTCATACTTGCTGGTCTGTTAGTCCTTCAGCAGAAGCGCAACGTGACATTTATCGATCAAACAGACCAATCAACAACCTGGCGTGAGACGGTCTGGCGCGAGGGGGCAAATTTGTTGGTCAGCAAGCCACGGCATCTGCTTCTCGGCATTGGCATGGACTCAATAAAATGGCACTGGCGAGAGTGGGGGATGTTTGAGAACGGCCGCATACCATGGGGCCATATGCATTCCAACTTGTTGCAAATCGCACTTGAACGCGGTGTGCCTGCATTAATCCTCTGGTTGGCATTCCTCTACATCTACGCCCGGGCGCTTTGGCACTCGCTGCGAAAGGACGGGAAACTCGATTGGATTGCACGCGGAATTCTATTAGGAGCGTTGGGCGGATTGGCCGGATTTTTCACTTCCGGATTGGTGCATTACAACTGGGGCGACTCGGAAGTTGTAATGGTCTTCTACATGATCATGGGACTAGCTTTGGCCGTTCATCGAAATTCCCGGATCCCTACCTAGCTACACAAAAAACAAAGACTGGGCTCTGACGGAAAAGTTGAGTTGGGAGACCCCAACTCAACTTTGCGCACTAGATGACTGGCACTTGAGGGTCGGGTCGTGAAGAGACGTGAAACGGCGTTCTGACGATTGGCAGACTGGGCGGTGTTCTTAGTGGCTCTAAGGTACGTAGCTCTCAATAGCGTTAACTAAACCGCAATTTCAAGCTGAGCGGATAAGCAAGCGACTAGTCCGAAGGGTGGATGTAACCACTTAGAACATTTGAGCGATTTACTGAAAGAATTGAGGCCTCTGAGCTGCGTCGTGCCGTGTTTTTCGGGTCGATTTCCATTGCTCTATACCTTCCTGTAAAGGTGGGTCGTTTGAATTGTTCCGACCTACCGCATTGGCATATAGCTTGCCAACTATAATCCCGCGAGGCGCTTTTAGCGGTCTTTCTCGCCAATATGAACGATCTTTGCATACGAGCGCAGCCAAGTTGACTGCTGTCGTTCATAAGGAAGCCGGCAGCGACAGTTAACCGATTATCGCCTTCACCAAGGTCACACAGATATCCGTGGCTATGGTGGTGATGTTGCCCGGCGCGGTAGTGATGTTACCGGCGATAGTGGTGATGTTACCGTCGCGGGTAGTGATGTTACCGGCCAATGCGGCTGGGGACAGAGCCAAGGTTAAGAGCGAAGCACAAAGGATTGATTTGAAGCGTTTCATTTGAATTCTCCTGGTTTAGAGCAGTTACTGGTGGACGGTGCGCTAGTAGGGGTTGGCACTTAGGATGTCAAACTCTCGTTCCAGCGACCAGTTATCAACTTGTTCGGGATTCTCTATTTCAAGGCTTGTGCCACTGGTTTCTGCTCTCAAACCCACCTCCTCAAGTGGCTGAAACTTAAAGGGTTAACCACATTCAAAACGGAGAGCGAGCCGAAATCTCGGAATGGTCGAGGATTGAATACCTGGTATACAGAAAAAGAGACTAGAGGCCTAAAAACGCGCTTAAGTCCACTATTTGCGGCGTTGGTGGGAATAAAAGGCTCTTGTTACGGTGGTATGCACATGTATACTAAGTACCCAAGTCGCCGGGTCCCGATCCTGGCAAACAAGGAAACCAAGAGTCTCACTTAACATTTTTCACCAATCCCGGCAGAGGTCTCCAAGTCCGTAAATAGCATTAAGCCAAGGCAGACCGCATTAGGCGGTTAACGCCCTATCTTCACCAGCTGAGAATTAGCATGCGACTAATAGAAGCGAAGTCGATTCAGCACAAATACTCGCCGCCAACCCTAAGCGAGCAGGTTCTGGAAGGCTGCGCGGTTGCTCGTGAAAAGCTCGAAATTGGTGATTACGATGCAGGGTGTACTGCTCTGCGACCTTGGTGGAATCTGGCGGAATGGCCACAGCACCATGGCTTAAGCATTGAGGCAGCTGCCGAACTCCTCCTCACGGCAGGGACATTGAGCGGATGGATTGCCAGCACGCGACAAGTTCCAGGAGACCAAAAGTGGGCCCAGGCTCTCCTGAATGGATCGATAGCGCTATTCGAGCAAATTAAAGAAGAAACTCGCGCCGCTGAAGGTCGGATCGAGCTGGCAGGTTGTTATTATCGCGAAGGCCTTTTCGATCTCTCACGCCTTACTTTGCGATCGGCGCTTCAATCTTTATCTGACGACGAACGCGAACTGAAGGTTGTCGCTTTGATTCGGCTTGCTTCAGTTGAGCGCCACGCTGCCCGCCTGCAGGACGCGCTCAATGTCTTAAATGAAACGGTCGGTATTGCAGCTACCGCGGGCGCATGGATTCAAGGCCGCCTGCATTCCGAGTTTGCGACCACCTTGAAAGAACTTGGCGTCGCGGAGAATCGAAACCAGTATTTTGACAGAGCGCTGGGACACTACCAGGAAGCCTTGTTGCAGTTTGAAAAGATCGGCAACCTTCGCTTTGTCGCCGCTGTCGAAAACAATCATGGCTACCTGCTACTAACCTTGCGCAGACTTGACGAAGCGCAGGGTCATCTCCAACGTGCGCGCGAACTCTTTAACGACTTGGGTGACAGTGTTGGCTGCGCTCAGGTTGATGAAACACTAGCGCAGCTCTTTCTCGCTTCAAGACAGCACGAACTGGCTGAACGCTCGGTAAGGCTGGCAGTTAATACCCTGGAAACAACCGGTGAAAACGCATTGCTTGCGGAGGCGCTAACTACTCAAGGGTTGGTGCTCTGCCGGCTCGGTAGGCGGCACGAAGCTAAACCCGCTCTCGAACGCGCAAGGCGTGTCGCGGAGAGATGCGGAGACTACGAAGGCGCGGGCAAGTCGTTGTTGATCCTGATCGAGGAAATGTCCGATCATCTCGGTAATGATGAACGTCGCGAGATCGGGTCGCAAGCCAGCCAACTACTGGCAACTTCGCAACTGGCGACGACCCAGGAACGCTTGCAGAACTGTCTGGAGCGTATCGCCGCGGCCCATGCCGAACATGAAAAACAACGCGAGTTCGCGACTCACGCCGAGAAAATGGCCGCCCTGGGCGAACTCTCCTTTGGCGTGGCTCACAATGTTAACAACACCCTGACCGGAATTTTGGGTCGTGCGCAGCTTTTGTTACGCACTAACGACGCTGAAAAAATCAACGCCGGCATCGAAATGATTGTCAAAAGCGCGGAAGATGGGGCCCACATCATACGGCGCATTCAGGACTTCGCGCGCAGGCAGCCCAGCCGCAAGTTTGAGGCGGTTTCCGTGGCCGGCTTGATGAAGGATGTTTGCGAAATGAGCCGGCCGCGTTGGGAGTCACGCGTCGATGGCCCACAGATTCGCTTGGCATTGGTTGCTGACTGCACGGCTTCGGTATTGGGTGACGCAGTAGAGCTGCGAGAAGTTCTGGTCAACATTATTTACAACGCTATCGATGCGATGCCCTCAGGCGGTGAGATTCGCCTTAGTGCTCAAGAATCCAACGGCCGCGTTTTTCTCACTATCGCCGACAACGGTATGGGGATGACTCCGGATGTTAAGTCGCGCTTGTTCGATCCTTTCTTTACAACCAAGGGCAAGAGTGGAACTGGCATGGGCATGGCGGTCAGCTTTGGCATCATTCGCAGACACAACGGTTCCATTGATGTGGAAAGTGAGCTGGGCCGGGGCGCAACCTTCCGTATCTCCTTACCGGTGGCCGAAGAGACCGGTTCAGTTTCAGAAGCTAATTCCGCACGAACGGATGTTGGCGTTGGGGAAGACAAAATTCGGGTGTTGGTAGTCGATGATGAAACTGCGGTTCGGGAAGTGCTTCGCGAAGCGTTGGAAGCTGAAGGTTGCGAGGTAATCGTTGCCGAGAGTGGTGAGATGGCCCTGAAGCTCTATGATGCCAGCGCCGGCAAACTGGACGTGGTTTTCACTGATATTGGCATGCCCGAGATGAGTGGATGGGAGTTGGCCAGCGAAATCCGTAAGCGATCCGAAACTATTCCCTTAGCGATCGTCAGTGGTTGGGCTGACGCGATCAGTTGCGATGCCCGGCAGGCAATTAGGGCTGATTGGGTAGTCTCGAAACCATTTGATATAGCGATAATTGCAAGTATTGCGAATGAAGTAGCCGCGCGGCGGAATAGTGCGCCGAGCTCAAATTCTGAATTGGCTAGTAGGGATGTGCGCTCAGTACTGGGAATAACCTGAGCTTTAGGCACTGGCGCTGAGTTGATAACGTTCCAGCTTGAGATACAGTCCACGCCGGGTGAGTCCGAGTTCGCGAGCAGCGCGTGAAATGTTGCCGCCATGCTTGCGCAAGGCATCGGCAATCATACGCCGTTCAACATCAGCCAAGGCGTCAGCCAGAGTTACATTTTGCAAGGAACTAACGGGCATAGAAGCCAAGGTCGATGCCGGTGAACTGGGTGTTGCCGGTGCGGAAGTTCGTTTGAGCTCCGGAGACAGTTGGTCGGGAGTTATGACTGTTCCGTCTTCGGCGCGCGCCACCACTCGTTGAATTTCGTTGCAAAGTTGCCGAACGTTTCCGGGCCAGTCGCTCACCATCAACAAATCAACCGCCGGCGGCGTGACCTGAATATCGCGACGTCCGAATTTTGCCGAGTAGTGGTTGATGTAATAATTCACAATGGTCGGGATCTCCGAGCGACGCTCACGCAACGGAGGTACACGCAGACGGATTACGTTGAGGCGATAGTAAAGATCTTCCCTAAACTTGCCCTGGGCCACCATCTCTTCCAAGTCAGTATTAGTGGCCGCAATGATTCGCACATCAACCTTCAATGGGCGCTGCTCTCCAAGTGGTTGAATCTCACCTTCCTGCAGGAAGCGTAGCAGCTTTGGTTGTAGGTCAATCGGCAGATCGCCTATCTCGTCGAGGAAGAGAGTTCCTCCCGCCGCAGTGCGAATCACGCCTGCCGAATCTGTCACCGCTCCGGTAAAGGCGCCCCGACGATAACCAAACAGGTAGCCCTCCGAAAGCTCTTTGGGGACGGCGGTGCAGTTGAACGGCACGAAAACCTTCGAACGACGACTCGACAAGGCATGTATAGCGCGAGCTACCAATTCCTTGCCTGTTCCGGACTCGCCGGTGACAAGAACAGTTACGTCTGAAGATCGAATCTTGTGAACTTCTTCGACAAGCTTGGTCATCGCGGGGCTGGAGTGAATGAACCCGGGCATCAGGCTGGTGCCCGTCAGTTCAGCTGGTTGCTGAACTCGTGAGCCTTTCTGAGAGCCAGCCCGCAGGGCACAAACGTCCATCCCAAGTTCCGCTACTCGCATTAACGGTTCCAGCGAAAGTCCGCCGGGAAGATTCGCGCGGCTACTGGGCGAGATATAAAGCGTTGCTGGCAGAGCGTGAGACGATCGCAGCTGGAGAATAGTCGCATCTTTCTTTTTTGCGTATGCGGCTTGCGACTCCTCGTCAATCAATTGATCCATCTGCTCGGCAATCTCAGCACTCTCTGCTGGTGTGCAACCGTGTGCGATGACTACACGCCGGCGATTGTGTTCGCCCGGTTCAGTGATAACTACCGCCTTCGCATTTGTCTCCTGTCGCATGATTGCCGCAAGTTCCCGCAACAACAGCTCCCGAGAAGTTACAGCCTCAGCCAAACGCATGGTTAGGAGTTGAGGCAGGGCAGACTGTTCTTCATTTCTTTCAGGCGCTGTGCGATCGAGGTTGGCAAGGGCCGCTTCAGCTCGCTTCTGTTCGAGTTTTGCTCCCAGCTCGCGAAAGGCGTTAACGGCGCGCGATAGATGTTCCATAGCCCGCCCCGGCTGACTGGAAGCGTAGGCCCGTCCCAGTTCGCTATGAGCACGCGCGGCTCTATAACGATCGCCAAGCATGTCAAAAATCGAAACGCTACTGCCGAAGTGTTGGGCTGCTGATGAGAAATCAGACTGCACCACCGCCAGCATGCCCATGAGTCTCTGACACTCTCCGGCAAATCCGAGATCAGTGGTCGATTCTGTTGTTTCCTCAGTTACTGTCTCCAGCTGCGCCGCGCACTTTTCAGTATCACCGTTTTGCAGGTGAGCTTCCGCCAAAATAAGGCGCGACTCACAGATAGCCTGTCGATCACCGATGGCCAGCGCGACCGCGAGTGCTTCTTCTCCCTTGCCATGCGCTTTGGCATGATCTTCCATGGCGACGTAACAGCGAGCCAGCGTTCTGAGAGCCTGACCGGCATACCACTTATTGCCATCTTCAGTAGCCAGACCGACGGCGCGCTCGAGGTAATCCTTTGCCTCATCCAGCTCCCCGCGCAACATTAGTAACTCCCCGAGCGAATCCAGAATCATCGGCACTTTTTCCGCTCGTTCGTCTGCGTCCGTTGCCAATGACAGCGCCCGCTCAAGGGCTTCCTGAGCCCGTCCCCACTGGCCCATCAAGATCAGATTGATGCCAAGGTTGTTGTAACCATTAGCGGCGTTGCCCTTGTGGTCGGTGCGTTCATAGTAGGAAATCGCTTTCTCAAGATAGCGAACTCCCTCCTGAGGACGCTTAAGAAACCAACAGGCGCCCGCCATGTTGGAGTAGATTTTTCCGAGGGTATAACTGGCCGGGTGCTCGCCGATAAGTTTAAGAGCTTGTTGTAAATTCTCAAGGCACGCTTCATAGGCGCCTTCCTGCAAATCAGCCAGGGCGATACCAAAATATGCCTCAGCCAGGCCGCGCCATTCACCTGTCTGCCGGAAATTCTCCAATGCTCGCTGGGCGTAGTCTCGCGCAATCGGATATTCAGTGATGCTGCGGTAGACGCGCGCCAGGGCGGCATAGATTGGTCCGTTATTCTGTTCAGCTTCGGCTCCCGAAAACTCGCGCAAGGTGCCCTTGAGAATCGAAATAGCCTTGGGGTGATCGCCATTGTAATTATAGGCAAGACCGATCTGGACCTTTAACAATTGAATAGCCTGCTGATCGATCTTCGCACGCGATTCAGGAGACTCATACATAGCTACAGCCGCGAGCGAGTCACGATAGTTGCCTTGCATTTCAAGTGCGGTGGACAAAGCACAACGTGCAAGCGCGAGAATCGAGGGGTTAGTTTTGGCCGCAGCAATTAAGAGTGCGATGCGAGACTTGGCTTCCGCCGACAGTCCCTGATCCAAAAGAGATCGAACCTCATCAAGTTCTACGAGCAAGTTTTGCTGTGAGGGACGGGAGCGCGAGTTCAGCCGCACACGCGCGTCTGCGAGATCGACCACACCCTTTCCGCTAGAGGATTCGTTCAGCGGCGGGCCACCAGTCTTGGAGCCTGCGTTCTTAGCCATGTAGTCCTTTAGAAACGGTCAATTAAGCCCGGTTTTCATTGCACTCTTCGATTTGTCGCAAGCGGTAGGTTGGGGTGCACGCTTCTCCCACGAAGCAGCGCAGGTTATTAAGCAACAAACAGGCTAGAATTTAACACATGCAACTTAGGGCGTCCACAAACGTTTCTTTTAGTTTGACTTAGGAAAAAGGAGTATTGCGTGGCTCACAGGGACGATCGCCGGCCGAGTCTTGTCCTTTAGGTTTTACCACCGGAAGTGGTTGCCTTGACACTCTTTTACGCTGGCCGCTATCATCTCCGTTTCCGCCGCGGGCAGGGAATTCGCCTGAGTGATCTATGTTTGAGTCCTTATCTGACAAGCTAAAACGGACTCTGAAGAACCTGCGTGGCGAGGGCGTGCTGACGAAAGAGCACGTTGACGCGGCCTTGCGCGAGATTCGACTCGCCCTTCTTGAAGCCGATGTCAACTATAAGGTCGCAAAAGACTTTATCGCAGCCGTCAAGGAAAAAGCCGAGGGACAGCAGGTTTGGCAGGAACTGAAACCGTCGGAACAGGTCGTCAAGATAGTTTTTGACGAACTAGTCGACATGCTGGGCGGTCAATCTTCCCGGCTGGTGTTCACCAGGCAGATTCCAAACGTTGTCATGATCGTGGGCCTGCAAGGCTCCGGCAAGACAACCTCAACTGGGAAAATCGCCCGCTGGCTGGCGGCGAACCAGGATCGCAAGCCACTCTTGCTCTCGGTTGATGTTTACCGGCCCGCAGCTCGCGAGCAGCTTAAGGTTATCGCCAAGGCAACTGGCCAACAGATCTTTGAACAGACTGAGACGAACGACCCGCTCACGCTGGTTCGTGCCGCTGTCAAACACGCGCAACAAACGGGATTTGATACGTTACTTATTGATACTGCCGGCCGCTTGCACATCGATGAAGAATTGATGGAAGAGCTGGTCAATATCAAGAACGAAACGCACCCGGTCGAAATTCTGTTTGTGGCTGACGCGATGACTGGACAGGATGCGGTACGTTCCGCAGAAGAGTTTCACCGGCGTGTTGGGATCACCGGCGTGGTGCTCACGAAGATGGATGGCGATGCGCGTGGCGGCGCTGCCCTTTCCATCAAACAGGTGATAGGTCAACCGGTCAAATTTGTCGGAGTGGGCGAGAAATACGACGCGCTCGAACCTTTCTATCCTGACCGTGTGGCCCAACGTATTCTGGGCATGGGCGATGTGTTGTCGCTCATCGAAGAGGTCCAGTCGAAAGTTGATCAATCTGAAGCCGAAGAGCAGCTTAAGAAGCTTCAGAAAAATGAGTTCACTCTGGATGACTTTCGTTCGCAGCTTCGTCAGGTTAAGAAGCTCGGTTCTTTCTCAAAAATCATGAAGCTTCTTCCTGATCAACTCCTCGGCGGTATCGGCATGCCGCAGATGGATGAAGAACAGTCGAAGCTGATGGAAAAGGAAATGAAGCGCACCGAGTCAATTATTGACTCGATGACCCGGGAGGAGCGAACCGACCACCGCATCCTGAATGCGAACCGCCGGCGTCGTATCGCGCGTGGATCCGGGACGAACGTCGCCGAAGTGAATAAGCTGATCAAGCAATACACTGAGATGCGGCAGATGATGCGTCAACTGACGAGTTCAGGGATGTTTGGGGGCAGTGGCCTTAAGGGCAAGATGATGCGGAAAATGGCCGGCATGCCTGATATGGCAGGGTTTGCGGGAATGGGCGGTGAAGGCGATGAAATGCCGTCGTTCCCATCGTTGGGTGCGGCGCCGGCTGGCCCATCCAGAAAAAAACTTAAGAAGAAGCGTAAAAAGAAGCGACGCTAATAGTTTTCGGAGTTGGTTTTGAACAACTGGAGGTAAGGATTTGTTAGCAATTAAACTGATGCGCACTGGCGCGAAAAAGAGACCTTCATACAGAATTATCGTGAAGGAAAAACAATCAAAGCGCGATGGTGCCTATCTCGAAAATCTCGGCACCTACAATCCGACACGCGAACCGGCAGAAATCAAGTTGGATATGGACCGCGTTCGTTATTGGATGGAAAAGGGCGCGCAGCCGACCGAGACCGTCGGCCAATTGATCAAGGCGAGTGGAAAAGCGCAGGCCGCGGTTCAGCCCGAACTTTAATAACAGAAACGTCCACTCGCTATGAGAGAAGCTGTTGAGATGGTTGTTAAGTCTTTGGTTGACGACGTTGATTCAGTTGACGTGCGCGAAGTGGAGCAACAGGGTGGCACTCTTATTGAAGTGCGTGTTGCCCCCGGCGACATGGGCAAGCTGATCGGCCGCCAGGGACGCACGATACGCGCGCTGCGCTCGCTGGCTTACGCCGTGAGCCTGAAGAAAAAACATCGCTTCATGCTTGAAATTGTGGAATGAATTCGCCGAGCGAGGACACCCGAGACGAGCTGATTATCATTGCTCGTGCAGTCAGAACAAGAGGCTTGAAGGGCGAGTTGGTCGCCGACGTTTTGACGGATTTTCCGGAGCGGTTCGAGCAGGTCTCCCAACTGACTGGAGTCAGCACCAGCGGAGAACGCAAGCAATTTGAACTGGAGAAACACTGGTTTCAGAACGATCGGATGGTGCTCAAGTTCGCCGGTTACGACAGCATTGAATCGGCTACGGCCCTGGTAGGTTACGAATTCGGTCTTCCATTAACAGAACGCGTTGAGCTTGCGAAGGACGAGTTTTATGATTGGCAGCTCGAGGGTTGTTTGGTTGAAAGCGCACTCGGATTGACTATTGGTAGGGTTCGCGAAGTAATGAGAACCGGTGGCGTTGAATTGTTGGTGGTTGAAAATGACGATCGCGAAATCTTTGTTCCGATGGTCGCGTCGATTGTTACAGAGATCGACATCTCCGGAAAGAGGATCTTAATCGATCCGCCGGAAGGCCTGCTGGATTTGTAGTATCTTTGAAATTTGTATTGTGCTTCGTTGCGACATCATTACTATCTTCCCGGAGTTTTTTCGCGAGGCGTTTGACTACGGGATTATTCGCCGGGCCCGAGCCGCCGGATTGGTTGAGACGGAAGCTCATGATTTGCGCCGCTGGACTGCTGACAAGCATCACGTAGTCGACGACCGGCCATTTGGTGGCGGTGAGGGCATGGTACTCAAGCCCGAACCGATTTTCGCTGCAGTAAGGGAGCTAACAGGTTGCAGCAGCCGGGGGGAATTTTCGTCGCAAACTCGAGTAGTGCTACTGTCGCCGCAGGGTCGAGTATTCACTCAGGAAGTTGCGCTGGATCTTTCACAGAACGCGTCGCAGATAGTTCTAATTTGCGGACGCTACGAAGGCGTTGACGAGCGCGTTGGTGAAGCGTTGGCGACGGACGAAATCTCAATTGGAGATTATGTGTTGTCAGGGGGCGAGCCGGCCGCGGTCGTCGTAATCGATGCGGTAGTGCGGTTGCTGCCAGGAGCGCTGGGTAACGAAACGTCGGCGACGAACGAGTCTTTTTCAGAGGGGCGTCTGGGTCATCCGCAGTACACGCGACCGACCGAGTTTTCCGGGATGAGCGTTCCGGATGTTTTATTGACAGGTAATCATGGCGAGATCGCACGCTGGCGGCGCGAAGCAGCGCTGCGGAAAACCGAGCGGAACCGTCCCGATCTTTTGAAGTGATATTGATTGGCTGCTGCTGTAGAAGCCGCCGATAATTCCGGAGTTTCAGATTCTTATTGGAGTAATGAAATGAATCGACTAGATAGCATTGAAAAAACCCAACTGCGTGAAGGCATTCCCGATTTTCAATCAGGGGATACTGTTCGCGTGCACGTCCGCATTAAGGAATCTGAGACTAAGGAACGTCTGCAGGCGTTTGAAGGAGTGGTCATCGCTCGGAAACACGGCGGAGCGAGGGAAACAATCACGGTTCGCAAGACCAGCTTTGGTGTTGGCGTCGAGCGAATCTTTCCGCTTCACGCCACCATCGTGGACCACATTGACGTGGTGAAACGGGGGCGCGTCCGCCGCGCGAAGCTTTATTATCTCCGCGGTCTGCGCGGTAAAGCGGCGCGCATTCGTGAGCGCGATACCCGTGTTCGCCAAATCGATTCAACCGCAGCGGCCGCAGCCAAGAAATAGCTCGTCAGGCAGATCCAGGAGCGTAGGCGCTTGCGAATAGCAATTGACGCCCACTCGGTTGGGACTGGACTTGGCGGCAACGAGAGCTACGCAACGAATCTGATTGAGGCGCTTGCCGAGATCGATCAGACAAATCGTTATACGTTGTATGTAACGAAGCGCGAGGCCGTGGAGCGCTTCAGCAATCGGTGGCCAAATTTTTCTGTCCGGTCGACCTTACCTCACACGCCGCTAATTCGTATCCCGCTGACTCTCAGCGCGGAGTTGAGACGAAACCCGGTAGACGTACTTCACGTTCAATTTACCGCCCCGCCCTTTTCACCTTGTCCCGTTGTAGTCAGTATTCACGATCTTTCCTTTGAACATTTACCCAACACTTTCACGTGGCGTAGTCGGAAGCAGCTGCGAATCACGGTTCGTCGCACGGCGCGTCAGGCTGCTCAGGTAATCGCGCTTTCGGAATACGCACGGACCGACATCGTCAACACCTATCAGGTGAGTCCCGACAAAACAAGCGTTATTCCTTTGTCCGCCAGCAGTCATTTTCGGCCCATCACCGACGAAGAAGAACTGCAACGCGTTCGACAAACTTATGGGATAGAAGGGGAGTACATGCTGTCGGTCGGCGCCATACAACCGCGCAAGAATCTGGGCCGTCTCGTCGCTGCTTACTCTCACTTGCGTGAGGCCAAATCGGAGGGTAAGCTTCCTAAACTTGTGCTCGCCGGGAAATGTGCCTGGCTGTATGATGAAACGCTGCGCGCTATCAAAGAACTACAGCTCAGTGATTCGATAGTACTGACCGGATACGTACCAGAGAGCGACTTACCGGCACTGTATTCAGGAGCGCTTTGTTTTATTTACCCCTCCTATTTTGAAGGTTTTGGCTTACCTCCCCTGGAGGCAATGCAATGCGGCGTGCCTGTTATCGTCGGAGACCGAACCAGCCTGCCGGAAGTTGTCGGAGATGCAGGGATAATGGTAGATCCGTTTGATGTGAAGGCCCTGGCGGCGGCAATTGAAAAAGTAGTAAGTGATTCAACCTTGCGGGCCAAACTTAGCCTCCAGGGCCTGGCGCGTGCGAAACTTTTCGACTGGCGAGAGACCGCTCGTCAGACTCTCGCGGTTTACCGAAAGGCTGCCGGTATTGTACAACCGGGTTGATGGGGTAAGATTAGTGCTGGTAGGCACTTAACCGATCGATTTCAGTTCTTTATGCGCATCGCTATTCTCGGAACTCGGGGTATTCCGGCTAGTTACGGCGGATTCGAAACCTTCGCTGAACATCTATCGACCAGGCTTGTGGCCCGCGGGCATGAGGTTACCGTGTATGGCCGAGCACATTACGTCTCCCCGCGGCAGTTGGAATATCACGGTGTCCGTCTGAAAGTTCTTCCCACCATTCGGCACAAATACTTTGATACAGTGGTTCACTGCTTTCTTTCCGCCATCCATGCCGTCTCGGCCCGGTTTGACGCTGCCTTGATTTGTAATGCAGCAAATGCCCCGTTCGCTCCCATTCTCAGGCTTACCGGAACGCCAATAGCACTCAACGTTGACGGGCTTGAACATAAACGGAAGAAGTGGGGTTGGTTAGGACGACGTTACTACCTGGCCGCAGAGCGTTTGGCGACCATGCTGCCCAACGTCATGGTAACGGATGCACAAGTTATTCAGGATTACTACATGGCGCGTTATAACGCGCCGTCAGAGATGATCGCCTACGGCTCAGAGGTTGAAAGGCGTCCGGATCGCGCCGCGGTCCGTCGCTGGCGGGCCGAGCCGAATCGCTACGTTCTCTATGTCTCCCGGCTGGAGCCGGAAAACAATGCCCACCTCGTTATAGAGGCTTTCAAGAGAGTGCGCACCGCCTATCGTCTCTTAATCGTTGGCGATGCTCCCTACGCTCATGACTACATCACCGACCTCAAAGATCGAGCGCGTGGCGACAAGCGCATAGTTTTTACTGGCTTCGTCTTTGGCCAGGACTATCGCGCCCTGCAGCAGAACGCCTATTGTTACGTGCATGCCACCGAAGTTGGAGGAACCCATCCTGCCCTGCTGGAAGCCATGGGCTACGGCAACTGTGTGTTGACCCTGGCGACTCCGGAGAACATCGAAGCCGTAGGGGACGCCGGGATACCTTATGAGAACGAGTTTGATCTTGCGGAGAAGCTCCAGCGAGTATTGCGAGATGGCTCTCTGGTCCAAAGTTATCGCAACCGGGCCCAGGTTAGAGTGCAGCGTTACTATGATTGGGATCGCGTTGTCGATCAGTATGAAAGACTTTTTGCAGAGATAAGCGGGAAGGCGGACGAGATCCGACCTCACGTCTCCGCAGTACCGTCGGTATCGCACAACGAAGAGGTTCTGGCCAGAAAGTAGTTCCAAACCAAACGGTTAAAAGAGAGGTGCCCCGCCAATCACTTAAGATTGGCGGGGCAAATACTTTCCGGCAGGTTCGGGTTAATTCAGGGGTTACAAAGAACTGAGAATCGTCACTTTGGACCGATCCCGTGGAACCAAGAGGGTGCGATCAGCGGGTGGATAAAGCCTCGCGGCGAATAATTAAAATGCCGCGTCCCTATTTCGAAGGCACAATGTCAAAATGAATTGCGAGTTCGTGTGCGAAATTACACGAACTTACCGAAACGTGTCAAGCACAATTTCACAAGATTCTTGTGACATTCGGGATTTTGCCTCAAGTTGAGTACTGAGTATCAATTTCCTGGCTTATTCGCCGGAGCGTGCCTGGGAGAGGCGTTGGGCCTGGCGGCGAGTAGCTTCGGGCACATTTCGATTCTGAGTTAGGTTCTTAAGGTCCTTGGTACGAATACGGGGCAGTGTGCTGAGCACGGTAGGTACAGGCGTGCGAGGGTTGCGCACCAGATTATGAATAACCGGATAGGATCGGGCCCAATTGCGGTTAAGCGCGATCAGGCGCAGCACTTCGTCGGCCACGGTCCTCATCGCCGCAATATTTTCCACTTCCTGATCGGTGACCCGCGGATTGTGAATCACGGCCGTGGCTACCATCCTATTGGAGTCGCGAATCAGGATACTCCTGGCTTCGCGGTCACCCTTCATGGCCAGCTTCATACGGTCTTTAATATTCATGAACATTAAGCTCCGCATCAGAGAAACCCGTTCGGGTGGTAGCTCGCCTACTTCAAGTCGTTCAGACTCGAGCGCCCGCTTGAAGTTGGCGGCGCGTTCTTCCTGGGTTTCCGCTGGCAGCTCTTCATAGCGTTCCGTAGGTAACCAGGAGTCGTCCAAATCAGCATCGAGGACCTCAATGTGTTGGGCGATTAACCAGGCATCGTCGACACTTAAGCCCCCGGTCAGATCTGCGTTCTCAAAAAACTCCGCTGCCGCGCTGTTGCCCCGGCTTCTAAGTTCCTGGGCAATCTGCTGGGCGCCTCTTTCCTTCTCAAAAAATTCTTGCCTGGTTTCGCGCGCGCGGCGCTCGGCTTCTCCGGAACGATCCGAATTCGCCAGGATTGCATCGATGATTTTCGGAAAGCGGACGAGTCGCTGCTGATTAGTCGCAATTAGATCGAGTAGCGAGCTGTCGGAAGTTATCGAAGCCAACCCAGCGATCGCCTCATCCGAAGTTCGGCTATTGAGAACTATAGCCTCGTGAATCTCACGATTGTCTTTGGAAAAGCCGGCCAGATAATCAAGCACGGTTGGAGAGGTTTCGCTACTCCTGGCGGCGGTCAATAAATCGTCAACGGCCTGAGAAGCTAGAGTCTCTTTGGCAGCCTCCGCAATTTCAGAATCCTCTCCGTCCTGAAGCACAACCAGCACTTCAAGCAGATCAGCCTGCGGCAGCGGCAAAAACCCGCTGGCGGCCGCCAGCCGCGCTTGGTGCGGGGCGGTGCCGGCGATAATCGCCTGGACAGCGGGATTCGTTGATGTAGTGCTACTCATCGAAAAGAGTTGTGATACTACTCGATCTTACCAAACGTAGTCCCGCATCAGCGGAAACCAAAGTCACATTCAAGCTGCATCTACGTCGAAACTGTCCGAAGACGGACGCCCGGTAACGGGCCGGAAAACGGCGAGCAGTCAATGGTGTACATCGTCCCTAACTTCCTTGATCCCTCTGGTTGATACTCTCTTCTCAGAAGAGATTAAAATTGTACTCAAGCTGAATGTACATCGAAACGGGCTTGCCGTCCTTCATGGCCGGCGTGAATCTTATCCGTCGTGCCGCCTGGAGCGACGCTGTGGTGAGGCCAAACGGTAACGCCTGGGTAACGCGAAGGTTCGTAATCTCTCCATCAGAAGAGAACACCGCACGCAGAACGACTGTCCCCTCGACACCCTTCCTTCTGGCTTCTTCCGTATACGATGGCTCGGGTTTGCTAAAGACGCGCGCTTTTTGGGAGACCTCGCGAGGCTTCAGCGTAGCCGTTCCCGGGATGGATGGACCAGTTATCGGTTCTACGACACGCGCGCGCTCGGCCAGCATCGAGGCGTGTTGTCGCCAGGTGTCGGCATCCAGGTCATTGGGACTGAGCGCAAGGTATCGCTCCAGGCTCTCGGCCGCTTCTGAGTATTGTTCAAGCTTGTAGTGCGCAAAACTCTTGGTGATCAAAGCAACAGAGAAACGCGGGTTAATCTTTAAGGCCGCATCAGCATGCTGGATGGCAGTCTCAAATTGCGATCCGCCTTCGTTACTTCTCAGGCTTGCCTCTGCGATGGCGTAGTGAGCTTCGGCGCTTTGGTCGCCGAGGTCGATTGCGCTTTGCGCCATCGCTATTGCTTTCTGCGGTTTATTTCCAAGTATCAGCGCATAGGAAAGCTTGGCCCGTGCATCGGCAGAATTTGGCCGCAGTTCAACCACGCGTTCGAAGGGCAAAAGCGCGGCCCCAATCCAGCCCTGTTTGTACCGAGCGAGACCCAGGTAGTACCAGGCGTCAGCATCGCCAGGCCGCTTCGCGACAACCTGTTCCAATACTTTGGCCGCACGTTGCAGCTCGCCTTGTTCGTATAGTTGGATACCCTGTTCGGTGGTTGTCGGCCCGAGAAGCTCTTGCGCGTGAACAGTACGGGTTAGTCCGACCACGAGAGAGAGATAAATGAAGAGCGACGCCAGGACCGCAAGGCGTCTTTGACGAAAGTTATGCATCTGGAAAAACTCGGAAGCAGTCAGCCTTCAAACAGACATTCCGTGGCACTTCTTATACTTCTTGCCTGAGCCACAAGGGCAGGGTTCGTTGCGTCCAACTTTCGGCTGGTCGCGAACCACTGTCTTAACCTTTCCTGCTTCTTCTCCCGCGGGCGCGGCGCCCTGATTGGGGCCGGTGAACGTCATCGGAGTCGGCCGGCGAGGCATACGGCGCCGCTGTAGCGCCTCGGGCGGTTCTTCCGCAACCACCTGCAGGTTGAAGAGCGAGCGGATTGTGCTGGTATCAATACGATCGAGCATCTCCTGAAACATATCGAAGCTCTGCTTCTTATACTCAACCAGCGGATCCTTTTGGCCGTAGCCAACCAACCCAATGCCTTGCTTCAGGTGGTCCAGCGACAGCAGGTGATCTTTCCACTGCGCATCGATGATGTTCAGCATGATGATGCGCTCGTAGGTGCGCATCGCTTCCGGTCCAATTTGTTTTTCCTTCTCGGCGTATTTGACTTTGAGCTTTTCCCAAATCTCATCCACGACTTCCTGTGAAGTGAAATTCGGAATGTCCAGTCGTTCCGCATCCGCGTCGAAATCGTAGATAGTCTTAATCTGAATCTTGTAGTTTTCGACGTCCCAATCGTCAGGTGAAACCTCCGGATTCAAATACTGTTTGGTCAAATCAGACAACAGGTCATAGGCAACTCCTGCCTGCGGCGGATCGCCCAACAGGTATTCGCGCTGATCCGGTTGTTCCATCAACTGCCGGCGCAGACCGTAAATCGTCTCGCGCTGCTTGTTCATGACGTCGTCATACTCCAGCAGGTGTTTGCGCGATTCGAAGTTTCGTCCTTCAACCGATTTCTGCGCCGACTCAATGCGCTTGGAAACCATCTTGGATTCGATGGCGACGCCCTTTTCCATCCCGAGGCGTTGCATCAGGGCTTTAACTTTGTCGCCCGCGAAGATGCGCATGAGGTCGTCTTCAAGCGAAAGGAAAAAGCGCGATGAACCAGGATCGCCCTGTCGTCCGGCGCGTCCACGAAGCTGATTGTCGATGCGCCTGGACTCGTGACGCTCGGTGCCTAAAATATGTAGGCCACCAATTCCGACTACCTCTTTATGCTCGTCTTCGACGATACGCTTCGCGCGTGCGAAGGCTTCCGACCACTGCTCCTCGGTCGCTTCGTCAGGATCGATTTCCTGTTTCTTCAGAAACTCACGGGCCATGAAATCCGGGTTGCCGCCTAACAAGATGTCGGTGCCGCGACCGGCCATGTTGGTGGCGATCGTGACCGCGCCTTTGCGTCCGGCCTGCGCAATGATCTCCGCTTCACGCTCGTGATACTTCGCGTTCAAAACGTTGTGGGGGACTGCTTCACGTTGCAAACGGCTCGCGATTAGTTCCGAGTTTTCCACCGACACAGTACCCACCAGTGCCGGCTGGCCGCGCTCGTGACAGTCCTTGATCTCTTCGATCACGGCGTCCCACTTTTCAGGCAGGGTGCGATAGATCACATCAGAAAAGTCGCTGCGCACCATGGGCATGTGCGTCGGAATAACAATCACGTCCAGTTTGTAGGTCGTTTGAAACTCCGCTGCCTCAGTTTCGGCGGTACCGGTCATGCCGGAGAGTTTTTCGTACAGACGGAAATAGTTTTGCAGTGTGATAGTAGCCAGGGTCTGATTCTCTTTTTCAATCTTGACACCCTCTTTGGCTTCCACTGCCTGGTGCAGCCCGTCCGACCAGCGACGTCCTTTCATCAATCGTCCGGTGAAGTCGTCAACTATTATTACTTCGCCTTCCTGCACGACGTATTGATGATCAAGCCGGTAGAGCGTGTGCGCCTTTAGCGCCTGCTCGACGCAGTGAAGCAGTTCCATGTTCGACGGATCGTACAGGTTACCGACACCCAAAAGCTTTTCTGCTTTGTCGACACCGTCTTCAGTCAACACCGCTGTATGCTGCCGTTCGTCCACCACATACTCGCCGGTTTTCTTGCCCTCGACCTCTTCGCCTTTCTTCAACTGCGGAATGATCGCGTCGGCTTTGTAGTACTTGTCGGTCGCTTCATCCGAAGGTCCGGAGATGATCAATGGCGTGCGAGCTTCATCGATCAGAATCGAATCGACTTCATCGACAACTGCGAAGTAGTGGCCACGCTGAACGCAGGTAGCCAGGTCAAACTTCATGTTGTCGCGCAGATAGTCGAAGCCGAATTCGTTATTGGTGCCGTAGGTGATGTCGGACGCGTAAGCTGCCTGGCGCTCGAAGTCGTCCATGTCGTTTTGAATACAACCGACTTCGAGACCGAGGAAGCGATGGATTTGGCCCATCCACTCCGCGTCGCGCGAGGCGAGATAATCGTTGACCGTGATTACATGTACGCCCCCGCGTCCGGTAAGAGCGTTAAGGTAAGCAGGCAACGTGGCGACCAGCGTTTTACCCTCGCCGGTTCGCATCTCAGCGATCTTGCCCTGATGTAAAACGATGCCGCCGATTAACTGCACGTCGAAGTGACGCATTCCGGTAGTGCGCACGCTCGCTTCTCTAACAATCGCGAAGGCCTCCGGAAGAATCTCGTCGAGCGCTTCTCGTTCGCGACGCTTAAGCTCGTCCTTGTCAGTTATGCCGGCAACAGCTTTTTGCAGCTGTTCCTTGAATTCCGCTGTACGCGCGCGCAATTGTTCGTCAGAGAGCTTCTTTATCGCCGGCTCGAGTTCATTGATTTGCTCAACAATCGGCTGGATTGATTTGAGGTAACGCTGGTTGCTGCTCCCAAATACTTTAGTTAGTAATTGATCGAAACCCATAGTCTTTTCTTAAACCAAACGGCGGCAAAAACCGCGCCTTTTCTTAAGTTTTTATAGTCTGTTGATTTTAGTTGAGCGTGAAGAAGGTATCAAGCGGGGCTTCGCTGCCACTCAAGTGATTGTCTGGGACCGCGGGCGTCCCGCCCGCAATGAGCGCGAAGCGCGAAAAGGGATTGAGACACACCATCTTGAAAATCTCGCGCCTTCGGCGCATTGCGGGTGGGACGCCCGCGGTCCCAGACAATCACTTGAGTCTAGCTTGGTTTCTCGGCGAGTTGCTTCTTTATCAAGTCAACGACAGCCTGCCGGGGCATTGTAAAATTGAAAACGATCTTCTTGCCCACCGGCTCGGCGCTGGTATTTCTGAGCAGCGCCTCTTCATCTTTCCCCGCGCGCGACTGCGCGCCGATGGAAAGCGCCAGTTGAAACCCTTTCGCCAGCACGCGCGCGCTCTCCTCAGACGAAGCTTCCGACTCTACGGTCGCCAAGACTTCATTGTCGCCTTGCTTTACAGTGAACACGACTTTCGAACCAGGGTTATCTTTGTCTACCGGTTTTAGGTAAATAAGAAAACCGCTGTCGTTCAAAGCCGCTACCATGTGACCAAACAGATCCACCAGGTTGGCATCACCAGCCTTCTTCGTAAACTTGGCGTCTTTGAGTTTT
>Ga0207689_10001465_pt1 | contig 22607 bp, 25 predicted proteins | sample KBSMisM52_FD_184312 | JGI IMG/M metagenome (GOLD analysis project Ga0207689, IMG submission 184312) | Miscanthus rhizosphere microbial communities from Kellogg Biological Station, Michigan, USA - KBS Miscanthus M5-2 (SPAdes) (version 2) | ecosystem: Host-associated > Plants > Roots >... | reverse complement strand
ATAATAAAATTAAGAATACAATTGAAAAAATCTGAAAAATCAAAATCCAAAGAAATAAAAATTGACTAGTAGAGCTAGAGCTAGTCAAACAAAATTATTTTTTGTTTTATTATAAGAGGAGAAGATTGAATGACAATGTCCAAAAGTGACGATTTATCTCATGATATAAACAGTGACTCTAAATCAAAACTATCAGATGGTATTTTATATGATCGGACTTTTGCAGTTTCTCACAACAAGTATTTGACGACAAGCTCAGTAACGCCTAACGGAAGGAAGGTTCAAGGAAAACCTGTTCCTAGCAGAATCGATTACAATTTTTTTAATTATTGTTCCACTTGCGAATTAAAATATCCAAAATTGGTTTTGCGTTGTAAAGATTGTAATCAGAAAGTTAGAACAAGACCATGGCATCGGTCTAGGATTGTTGATCGCAGGAGAATTTAATTAATCTTTTTTGTCAGAGCCTTTCAAGATGGTTGGGTGATGTATACAGGGGAAAATGGCATTCTTCGCACTGATAGTACAGAAAATCAAATCCAGAAAATAAAGTCATAACCTCATGGCATCTTGGACATTCGATTTCATTCTCTAGAGTATCACCTACTGATACATCCTGTGCGTTTTGTTCAAATTGATGATACTGCACCAATTTTGACCTTGATTCAACCTTCATGGTCAGTCTACCATATCATATACAATATATTATAAAAGGTATACGAGTTTCTAAATCAATTTCAATAATTGAATTTAGCTATTATAGTCTTTAGATTTTAGTAATATGATATCACGAAAAGTATCAATAGTTGATAGCGAATCTGTTAAATGAACTAAATTAGTGTAAGTGAGCACAATTTCAAGTTTTATCAAAATATTTATATACTTGTTCGACGTATATATAAATACTTAACCGTTATAATGTCAAGGCTAATTACGTGTTCGACATGCAGTATCAAAGAGAATAAGATGGTCACTGATACAGTATCAGGAGAACTTGTGTGTAGTAATTGCGGAACAGTAGTTCGTGATAATATAGAAGAGATTGGTAAAGAGTGGACAAACTTCAAGGATCGCGAAACTGATAAGAGTAGGACCGGAATGCCTTTTTCTCTTGCAGTTCATGATATGAATCTGTCAACAGTCATTGGTAAAACAAACAAAGATTCAACTGGCCAATACATAGATTCGGGAATGCAAGCTAGAATGAATAGACTAAGGATATGGGATTCAAGGACTATGTATCGAGATAGTACCTCTCGCAATTTTACAACTGCCTTCTTGTTATTGAACAGATTGAAGGATAAGTTGGTCCTTACGCCCTCCATAGTAGAAAAAACTGCGTATACCTATAGAAAGGTTCAAGAAGCTGGGTTAATAAAAGGCAGAACTATAAACGCTGTCCTTGTGGCGTGTCTTTATATAACATGTAGAGAACTCGGCGTGTCAAGAACTATTGATGAACTTGCAGAAGCCAGTAACTTGAGAAGGAAGACTATTGCAAAAATTTACAGAGAAATTGTATTTCACTTGCAGAGGAAAATCCCACAGGTAAATTGTTTCCAATGTATAGATAAGATAGCAAATAAAATTGAATTGAATGAAAGGACAATAAGACATGCTAGAGACCTTATGAAAAAGGTTCTCGAGCAAGAATTTTCTGCCGGAAAGGATCCGATGGGATTTGCAGGAGCGGTATTATATGTATCACTTCAACTGGATGGAAAAACAATAAGGCAGATTGACATTGCAGAAGCAGCAGGAGTAACGGAAGTGACGATTAGAAACCGGGCAAAGGATCTTAAAAGTCAGCTTCATTTGATCTAGTTAATAATAAATTAATGGCTAATTTTGCGTATTCAACTGCCAAGCTTCCTAGTTAATCCAACATTTGTTCACAGTAAGAACTTTTGAATGAGATAGCATCTATATGCATCTAATGAAAAATACTTTAATTCATTATATCCTATTATCTATTGTTGGCAGATAAAGAATTAGATACCCTATTTTCACTCTATGAGATTTATGATCGAAACAGAGATTCTATTCTTTGGTTTTTGGAAGATTTTAGTGCAAAAAGCTACGAAGAATATAAACAAAAATATCAAGGTACATCCACGGAGAGATGTCATTTTACTCGTGTTTGTGGTTTTTTTGAACTATCTGGTACTTTGGTAAAAAGACAAATGATTGACACTGATCTTTATTTTGATGTCTTTAATCCAAGTCCTTTTTGGCAGAGGGCAAAATCAACAATCGAAGGAATGAGAGAAACAAGACCATTTATTTATGAAAACTTTGAACTTTTGGATCAATTGAAAGCGAAGTGGGCCAATAAAAGAAGAATTTAAAATAGAACTTTTGATTAAAGTGAACAAAATTTTGAGATATTTTATTAGCGATAACATCGTACTAAGAAATTTTTAATCTGTGCTAATTCTACTGCCTCATTATTTGATCGATCTTCTTACAATAATCGATAGATGGAAGCAATCGTTCCAGATGTTGGTACCAATTCTACGAATCTGATATATAACTTAATGTATGATTATGATTCATATGTTAATTTTAGCCCAAATGGTTCTGTGACAGAATTACAGGTTTCTATCAATAACTCAGAATATCTTTTTGCATCATACACCGTCTTTGAATTTATTAATTCTATTGGGATGCTTCTTTTTCTCGAATTTTTGCGATAGTAATCGATTAATACATATTTCAAAATCTGTCCAGATTTAAGCGATTTGCCTTCTTGCTTTAATTGGAGTAATGCATCCAGTTCCATCGTATTTCTATTTTTATACTCATCTACATCTTTGGATATCCTCTTTGTTAGAATCAAATCATTTATGGGAATCTTCTTATATCTTAAAAGTTCTAGATGCATTTGAAAAAACTTTTTGACTTTTGGCATCAAATCTCTGACTTCTTTAATCGAATTAGCTTCTGACATTATATTCAGGATTCCTTGTTGAACATTTGAAAAGAATTCAGCAGTGTCGTGTCTTCTTGCTTCAATTCCCCTCATTTTTACAGTTCCATCTTCAAAAACGCCAAAGTAACGATTAGAAACTGGCAGAATAGTATTATTTTTTGAGGGAACAAATACAATCCACTTGTATATACCTTCTAATGAAATTGGAAATCCTGTCTTGTTTTCTATTTCAGTTTTTAAATTTTTATAATCATTGTTTATAACATTTCTCTTTTGTATCCATATGGAGTCCACTATCGCATGCAGGATTTTAAATCCCTGTGATTCTGCTATCCTCGCTGTTTTTAATAAAATCTGTCTATCAAACGCACATACTGCAATATGCGCATCTATTCTACCAAATTTGGCATTATTAAAACCTAGATAGCCAAAACTTGTAACTAAAACCCATTTAAGAGCAGTTTGTCTTGCATCATAAATGTTTTTTAATTCTGGATCTGTGGCTGAATTTCTCTTGTCTTTGTAATAAGCTCTCTTTTTAAGTAATATTTCTAATGATAAAGGAACTATCCCTCTTCTTTTTTCACATATATGATAATTTAGTAATTCTGGAATACGTAACTTAGAATGAGAACAACAATTACAAATTACAGTCTCAGCAGATATGTTTTTTTTAAACATTATAGTAGGATAGAGAGAAACAAAATCAAGTTCAGCAACTTTTTCATGTGCACCAATAATTGGTTCAAATATCAAACCACCACGATCGGCAATTAAAAGATCTCCAAGTGACTTTGGATGTTCTACCAATGTGGGCTTCCATGGAATAAGTATATTGTTTCTCATGGCATTATAGAATTGTAGACTACTCATACACTTTCCAATAGAAGCTCTGGATGCTGAATGTAATGGCAATCTACAAATTCTGGCAAGTTCGTACAATCCTTGAAGACCAGATTCATTTAGAACAAATGAATTATCTGTGTCAATATGTATCCTTCCAAGTAACTTTGTAGCTGATGGTTTGAAATACATCCTGCCATAAGAGAAATATGATGTTCCCTGTTTCTTAGGTTTGTACAAGGGGACGCCCTCTCTATCTAGGACTAACTCTACTTGATTGATTTCCGATCTATATATCAGATAAGGAAATGTAAACGAATCACCAGATTCTGTGAGAATAAAGTCGGGATTAATTTTTTCTACTTCGTTAACAAGTTGATATAAAATATCTATTTCAGAACCCTGAATGTAAATAGTGTCTTTATTTGTGTCACCCTTTTGTATAGATACTAATGCAATTACATCTGTAAATCTAGGTATTCTCCCTTCATTTATTTTTGGATATACTTTTAAGAGTATGTTATTAAATAATGGTAACTCATATTCTGTAGACCACACATCATCTTCATTATCTATCCAATTGAGTGTTGAATTAGATACATGAACTTTACATTTCATGAGGGGAAAAATATTATGTTCATAAAAATAGGATTGTTCTGGTAATATGTCTACATTATATAGTCGGTTTTGTCCAAATCTTCCCATTTTCTCAATTTTTTTCGCTAATTTCAATGCGTAGGTAGGATCTTTTAACTCGAGTTCAAGAACTTGGGATTTCTTCGTATCTGTTATCAATTCATATTTCGAGATAAAATGATATTCGTTTACCATCGAAAGTATCTCATCATTCTCAATGACAGGTTTTAATGATTTTTCAGAAGCAACATAGATTTTATGATTCCATCTTTTATCTTCCACTCTTATCGTTGTAGATGAATTATCTTTTTTTATCCAGAAAATCATCTTGCCATTTAAAACATATGCATCAAATAACCAACCAGATATCATTTTATTATAATTAATTTAATACAAATTTGTAACGAGTACTGCTACACAAAATTAGCTTGTAGTTGTAATTCTCTATTGTGGATTTTTTCATACAAATAGTTAGCACCTTCATAATCTCATTCTTACCAATTATGAACTATATAATAAGAAGAGATTCTCTTAGGAGGGGGAGGGCCAGAGTAAGACGGGATTGTGAAAAGTACTCAGAATATTACACAATTATATCATCAAAAAAGAGAACAAAATAAGAAATTAGGGACAAGCGTCCTCTAGTTTAAGATTCAATCTTTCCTATTTTGCCATTCCTATAATCTTCCAAAGTTTTATCTATCTCCTCTCTAGTGTTCATGACAAATGGTCCGTACTGTACTACCGGTTCATTGAAAGGCATTCCCGCGACAAGCAATACATCTAAAGGATTTTTATTATTAGCTTTGATGGAAATGTATTCGCCGTCATTTTTGAATACTATCAAGTTCTTTTCTTGTACGGGTGTCTTATCTTTACCAAAAATACCATTGCCACTAATCACATAAGCAAAGGCATTAAAATTATCAGGAACCGGCTGAACAATCTCCGAATCTGGTTGAAGAGTAAAATGCAAATACAAAATAGGAGTCAAAGTGTTAATTACCGCTTTTGTATCTTGATAATTTCCCGCTATAACTCTAACTGATACTTTACCATCTGGTGTTCTGATTAGAGGGATTTTTGCAGAAGGAACATCCTGGTAATCTGGTTTAATCCATTTGTCAATTTTGCGAAGATTTATCCATAATTGGAATCCGTGTAACTTTCCTCCATTTTTGGCAAACTCTTTTTCGGGCATTTCTGAATGAACCAATCCAGAACCTGCTGTCATCCATTGCACGTCACCAGGTCCCAGCTTTCCCGTATTTCCCTGCGAATCTTTGTGTTCAAATTTTCCTTCTAGTATATACGTAACAGTTACAAACCCTCGATGAGGATGTTCTGGAAAACCTTTAGTCTCAAATGGTAACAGCTCCAGTGGACCCATCTCATCTAAAAGTAAAAAAGGATCCAAGTTCCGGATGGACTCTGAAGGGAAAGACCTATGTACTGTAAAACCATCGCCTTCTGGCGTTTCGTTACTCTCTGTCACTAGTCTAATAGTACGGCTCTCAGCGCTAGTATCATTAGAACTTTTAGAGACGTGGATTTCATTTCCAGTTTTTTTCATATGTAATATTAAATATAATGATATTTAAAAATGGCAGTATGGTTCATCTGATTCCTACCATTATCAACTATTTCTGATAAAGTTTCAAAATAATTTAATATATTTTTGTGCTAAATACTACCACCTGATTATAATGATAATCAATCAAATATTTTGTGAAATTATTCTAGTATTAGTGATATTACTAAAGGTTTGGTATTTCTTATCTTGTTTAAGAGTCTAATGAAAGTTGTTAGTAAACCATATTTTTTGTTAATAAGGGAAAATGCTATCATCGACTCAGCTTGATCTGAAAACTTTGCCTTTCCTTCATACCAATCACCCTCCACATTTCCGCCCATATTGCAGGGCGCAATCTTAACATGCGGATTATTCCTAATCCTTTTGACCTTCCCTGACTTGGCATCGGTCCTAAAATAGATTAACCCCTGGCTAACCACAAACCAAACAGGAGTTCTTACTCCAGTTCCATTCTTCCTATACGTTTCAATGCTAATGTACTTGTGTTTTGACAAATGAAGTAGTTTATCGTCAGACATGTATGTCACTAAATAGGAAGTACTTATTAGTGAATCTTTTTATTAGTCAATTCTAATTCGTCACACCCGACCGTCTGTCCAAATAGAATTGAATTGCTAAATATACACAAATGTGTATATTGCCTTGCAACGTAAACGTTAAAGCTAGGCATCAATAAGAATAATCATATTGGGCCTAAAACCTTGTGTTACTCTTTTGCCTTTATATTTCTGAAATTAAAATACAATGCCAAGTCGTAGATAATCTTGATAACACCTCCTAATACAAATGGTCCTGCAAGTGACAAAAAAGATTGAAAGATATATCCTATTACCGATGGAGATACTGTCTGTGCGATATTTCTTGAGACATTTGTCAGCCCTGAAGCGGCAATTCTCTCATCGTCGTCTACAATAGAAACAATATACGATTGTCTAGTAGGAACATCCATCTGAGATAGAGACGTCCTAATCAAATAGAATATTATGGCAAGTTGCAAAGTCGGTGCAAAAGCTACCAAGATAAGCAAAAGATTAGACGGAATATGTGTAAATACCATAGTATTTACAAGACCTATTCTATCAGCAATCTTTGCTGCTGCAATATATGAGAAAGCCGTTAGTATACCAGCTGCAGAAAAAATATAGGACAAAGTCGTAAGATCAGCTCCAAATCGAGTAAAGAACCAAAGAGATAATACACTTTGGATTACGAAGCCACCTGCGAAAGAATCAATTGCAAACAGTCCAGATAGTTTTCCAACAATCCGTTTTGATTTTGGAGATAGCGTTTGCTTTACAGTTCTTTTAATACTCGACTTAATTTCAATTTCACCTGAAACCATAATGTAAATAATCATTACCACAAGGCCAACGGTACTATACAAGCCGAATAGTATTTTGATAGATTCGACATTACTCAGTGCAGAATATTGTTCCTGCAAGAGTGATGGTAATCCCGAAAGTAAGATACCACCAGACATAGCAAACGTTCCTAACATATTATAAAGGGCAAACAATGTATTCATCTTTTTTTTATCCTTAATTGTTTGTGGTAAAATTGCTTGTTCAATTGTTAGAAATGCACCAGTCTCGGATCCAGTTACATTTATCGTTCCAATGAATGCAGCAAGAATTAATAAATAATAATTGTCAGTGAATGTGAATATTACTCCAGAAACAGACATTAATGAAGCGTAAATCACTAGGAGTTTTCTTCTCCCAATTCTATCTGCATAAAAACTAGCAAATAATGTAAAAACTACGCTATTCACGAGGGTCGAACCTAAAAGCAGACCTATATGGACATCATCAAATCCCAAAAACCTCAAATAAATGGCTATAATAACACTAAGGAATCCGTAACCAAATGTCCTCAGAATCCTTGCTGCAAGTAACAGCTTTCCATCCCTTGAAAGCCAGCCGAGGGAAAAATTCATGGAATAGACTTGGTTATGACTAATGCGATACCAATATTAATAACGAGATTAGTCCATTAACAAAAAATAAGGATGGAGATGACCTTTGTTTTGCCATAGTTATCATTAGTGGTATCAAACAGAATTGATACATATTATATTTTGAGTCTAACCTACTTGTTCCAGTGCTTTTTTTAGATCCTCGAATACCATTACAGGATGAAATTCAACCTTGGCTCCAAAATCCTGAAATAATGGCTCAGCTACTGAGGGTATCATGTCAGCACTTTCCAAATTCATTATAAAGACAAAAGTTCTATCTCCTCCAGCTTCAAAAAAATACGAAGCCTCAGCGTTTACTTTCTCGATGTAATCCTCAAGATTTTGGATGAATTTTGGGTTCTTTACAATTCTATTACCTGCGTCGGTCGAAATTTGTGCTCTTACTAAAAATCTCATGATGAATTATCATCACGGTACAATAAATATTTCACTGCATTAGCAATCAGTCATGCCTTATTTGAATACTTTATCAATAATAATCAAAGATAAATGAGTTTACAGGCCATCTAATAGGGTTATTACTACATTCCTTTTAATATGAACCACAATTGTCTGATAAATGTTATTGTGTTTGAAAACTCAAATTTTATTATTCTAATTTCACTTATTCCTATTCTAGGAACATGAGTCACCGGAAATTTGATTCAATTTGCAACTTGAATCCTCATAGGTATTGGTTCATGAATATGCATCAAAATGTTGAATTCGTATACCGATGGGAAATAGATAATGTCTCATTGATTTAGCTTTACATATCGCAAATTCAATATAGGCAATTTTGTACAGACATCGTATGCTTGATGATCTGTTCAAAGACAGGGTAGACAATAAGAATCCGCGTCAGGAGGGATTAACACTAACGGTGGATAAACTTGATTCATTTGATAAAGAGAACTTTGAAATTCTATCAGCATTCATTGATCAAATCAAAATATACAATACTTATCCTTTGTTAATAACTGATCATCTTCTGCAGAAGAGAATTTCTTACTACCATGAATTTGATATAGATGTATCCACCGGCAGTACGCTCACAGAGTATGCTATATCAGAAAATTCCCTTGACAAGTTCATAACAGAATGTAGCAAAATCGGCTTTGACATAATTGAAATTGGTGAAAACAGCATTGATCTAGATCTAGACAAAAAGAAAAGAATATCTGATTCCATACTTTCTGCAGATTTAAAACTTAACTGGAAAATAGGTAAAAAAGATCCAAGACATCAGATTGGTATTGATACCACTCTTTTGAAGATTGATGATGCGATAAAGCTAGGTTCAAAAAAAGTTATTCTCGAAGCCAACGAGGGTATCAATGTTGGTATTTATGATCAGAATGGTTCTATTATTTGGAATTACGTTGCGGCTCTTACTTCAAAATATCCACCCAATACCTTTATTTTTGAAGCGCCGCTAGCATCACAACAATCTGCATTGATAGCAGAATTTGGTCAAAGAGTGAACCTTGCTGAAATCACAATTGATAATGTTCCTTCAGTAGAAACCCAGCGGCGTGGTTTTCTTTCTAAATCATCTTTTGGCATGAGCTTCTCGCAAAAAGAAATAGGTGGAAGTCCTGCATCAAAGTTTATCTACTATCTAATTAAAACAAAGCATCCAATAGAACAAAGCGATTTAATTAGTATTACCCGATTACCCAGAAGGACAGTTCAAAGTGCAATTGAGGACTTGAGGAATCAGGGTTTTATTATCGAACGAAATAGCTTGGATGACAGTAGAAGAAAGGTGTATTATCCCGTTAAATCAGAATGGTTATGAACGTTCAAAAGTATGCAATCGGATAGAATTTATCCAAATACTCTTGAGAGTAACACATTTTGTCTCTCTACTCAATAATATCAACTTCCTTAAGATTGGAAAAATCCTTATCATATATGTTTTTTCAACTTTGCTATCTTGAATAATGTACTTCAAATCTATGAACTTATAAGAAATTATGCATTTTATGCGCATTTTATTAAAATTATGCACATTTGCAAGTATTCAAATATGCTTTGAATTAGATAGAAAATATGAATAATAAATTAAAAATTACTGCAGTGATGACTATATTACTCGTTGCCGCATTTATTATAACACCTCCTCTCTCAAATCCAACGAATGCGCAGTTTGCTCAAAAAAAGATATTTAGACTAGGATACTTTCCGAATATTAATCACGCCCAAGCATTAATCGGAGTAGGGAATGGAGACTTTCAGAAAGTTTTAGGAAATAATATAGAGTTGAAGACCTTAACATTTAATGCTGGACCATCCGCCACAGAAGCCCTTTTGGCAAATCAAATCGATGCAGCTTACATTGGTCCAAATCCGACGGTTAATGGTTATGTTGTTTCCGAAGGTAAGGCTCTAAAAGTTATATCTGGAGTGGCAAGTGGTGGCGCAGTCTTCATAGTAAGAAATGATTCTGGTATTCAGTCCACAAAAGACTTTGCAGGTAAAAAATTTGCGTCCCCACAAATTGGAAATACTCAAGACGTAGCATTGAGAAAATATTTACATGATAATGGATTCAATACAAAGGACAAAGGTGGAAACGTTGAAGTTTTACCCATAAAGAATCCTGACATTTTGACACTGTTCTTAAAGAAAGAAATCGATGGAGCTTGGGTACCTGAGCCCTGGGGTGAAAAGCTAATCAAGGAAGGCAATGGTAGATTATTTTTGGATGAACGAAGTCTATGGCCCGCAGAGAAATTTGTTACTGCAAACATAATAGTTAATCCCGAATATCTTAAAAACAATCCTGATGTAATAAAGAAGTTTTTGGAAGCACATGTAAATGAAACACAATGGATAAATTCACATAAAGAAGAAGCCTTGAAGACTTTCAATTTTGAGCTAAAAAAACTTACGGGCCAAACTATTCCAGATGATCAACTAAAGGAAGCTTTCTCAAAACTTGAGCTAACTTATGATCCCTTGCAAGAAACGCTCATCAAATCTGCGAACGATGCATTTGAAATAGGTTATCTCGGAAAAATGAAACCCGATCTCAGTGGACTTTATGACCTGAAAATTCTCAATGAAGTATTAAAAGAAAAAGGACTACAAGAGATATTAGATCCAGAAAATCAAACCGCTCCTGGTAATAACAATTCTTCAGGGACAACGATTCCCACTGTCACAGGTAATTCGAGATATAGTATCGTTACATAGTGAATTAAATTGAGCGGAGCGATTCTTGCAACATTCCAATCGAAATTCCCCGATCGCGTTGTACGATCTAGGAAAATTACATAGGTCTCCAAGTCAGAAATTTTATTTAGTGCCAAGAAATATGAAATAAATTCGATTCGGCACAATATAAAGAAATTAAATCGGTGAATTCAATGTTACTTTGGTTCTATTGATACTGCACACGAATTGGGGCCAGCCTCTAAATCGGGTATTTGCATATTGTCAAATGTTAGAATCCTTTTGTTGATATCAATAATTGTCTTGTAGTTCATCGGTCTGGTTGGCAAAGTGTCAGTAACTAAATGAACAAATTCATCCTTGTTCATGGACAGAAGTTTTACTTTTTTCTTTAGTGATCCAATCGTGTCGGCTATTGGGACAGCGTGCTTTAAACTAATTGAGCTTGCATTAAAGTGTGCAGGAAGTATCATAGTATTGTCTGGTAACTGAGCTATCGTTTGATGATAACTCTCGTATAGCATTTCAGAGTATTTTGTTGCTTCTTCTCTAAGGTCAGGCCGCCCAACACCATCTATGAATAACGTATCTCCCGTGAATAAATAGGAATACTCTGTATGTTTGTCTGAACTGCTCTTTCCATCAGTTTTATCAGAATCAGAATCAGAGACAAAATATTCTATTAAAAAAGAAAAGCTACCATTTGTATGCCCCGGAGTATGAATGGCTCTTAACCAAATTTTCTTTGATATTTCAATTTTTTCTTCATTTTCAATATACTTGATATTGATTTCAGTATTTTCGCTATTATATTCTTCAAGTGAACTAAAATATGCCGTTACTTGTTCATGAGTTTGCAGATTTATTGCCTTAGCTAACTTTGCTACACCTGATACATGATCTGCATGTTGATGAGTATCAATTATTTTAATTATTTTCAATCCATTTTCCTTGGCAACATTTAGAAAAGCTTCATAAATTTCACGACTTGGATCTATTACTATTGCTTTACTATCATCTTTAGAAGATATAATGTATCCCAAACATCCTTTAGATATTCTTCTGATTTGCCATATCCTAAAGGGAGCCTCATCAGGAACTATAATTTCTGCATCATCGTAGACCTTATTCCATCCCGCCATTCCTCCTCTCACACTTTTTACATTGTACCCCAATTGATCAAGTAACCTTGCTGCCATCATGGATCTGTTTCCGTGAGCACAGAGTGTAACAATCTCTTTATCTTTTGGTATCTCTTTTAGCAAGTTAGAATCATTCGTAAACAATTTATCAACAGGAATCAATTTAGGATTTTGATGATTATCGTATGACAATTTCCAAGATTCATATTCTTGGGGTGTTCTAACATCCAGAATGAAAATATTCTCGTGATTATCTATTTTCTTTTTTAATTCGGTGGGGTCTATTTCTTGACTATTGCCTGTCCGTTGACCATTCATATATTATAGAAAATCACTATCCACTTAAATAGATATTTATTATTACCGCTAGGTTAACAATAGCTTGCTGTGCAGAAATTTGTACAGACCAAGTCATTTGCATTTAGACTTAAATTTTAAAAGTTGAACGCTACCAAAAGAGGTACTGAAAATTTCACAACTTTCAATTTGGAATTTAATAATCCAAATTACAAATAAACACTAGTAAGTATAGTATTATTTGAAATGTAAAATTAAAAAAATATAAAGAACCTCATCGTTGGCTAATCTATGATCTTTTCTTCATTATACAGTTTCAGTAAAGTCATATTTTTGAATCAATTATCTTTTCGAATATCCTGAATTGTCGTGAATGCAACAAAAAACCTCAAGCAAGATCATGTTCTAGTAAACCGGCTTGGTAGGATAGCAAAGAAATGTTCTGATCATTTATACAACAACACGGATATTCCAATGGAAGATATCAAAATAATATCAATGCTTATTCAGGAATTTGTTGATAAACTGCACCACGGTAAGGAAGAAAAGGCATATTTCCCACAAATGAATGACAAAGAAAATTTTTCTGAGGAGATACGAAAATTCTTGATTGAACACGAATTAGGCAGAAGAATAGCAAAGATGTTAGTTCAAAGTTTAGTATCTTGGGAAAATGGGACTGATTCTAGAGAAAAAGTCGCCAGATTCTTGAAAGCGTATTCGGTATTCATAAGTATACATACCGGAGAAGAGGATTTGTTTTTTGATCTTATTGAGGAAAAGGGGCGCCTCTCTGAGAAAGAACATTCACAATTATTAGAACGTTATAAATTATGTAATACCGAAGTTGGGGGAAAAGTTAGAGTTGAACAGATGATAAAACTAATTGGATATCTTGAAGAAAGAGAATGGATGAAGAAGGATACCAGTATATAGAAATTATTACATGATAATCTACATTATCCTGATCTATTCTCATATCGGATATTACTATTGATAAAAAAGACCTTTTTTGTGATTCATTATTTTTCAGATATCTCTTGATTCCAACCTATTTCGAGAAAGAGTAGTTTTAACTGGAGATTCTACCAGGGTAAACTCCATTCCACTAGATTCAAATTTTTACACTAATATCACGGGCTCATATGAAAAAGGCGTAAAAACATATAAAAACCGAGCTACAAGTAGTCACAATGAAAATTGGTAGCGGCAAGTACTTTCTTTTAATTTCTGTTACATTGTTAGGAGCAGTGATCCCTTCATTTACTATTCTTACAAACGATGTTCTAGGCCAGGGCCTCAACTTAATGAAGGAACAAGTATCCAACACGTCTAATGCTAGTGATATTTCCAAAATCCAAAATGTTGATAATCTTACATCATTTTTTGGTTCGCCCATGTATCAGGAAACCAGTCATAAAAAAGTGGGTTCGATAACAGTTAATACGGATCCGATGCAAACACAAGATTCCTTTAGTGCCACTGGCATTTTGAATGGCGCAGGAAATATTACTGATCTTGGGACTTTTGTAACTACTCATTTGGATAAAAGTAATTCTAGCAGTATAGGAAAAGGAAATTTTACTACGATAGATGGTGAAATTGCTAATTACACTGGCTATGATGTGGGGAAAACAGATCATGATGGAATTGAGACATACAAAGGAATTCAGATTTTTGAAAGTAATCCAGAAGGTCGCCTCGGATTTCTTGATAATGTTATTGGTCTTTACGTATACAAATACTGGCCAAATGGTACAGCCTCAGGTATAATTTGGGAATGGAAATAGACAACTAAATTCATTCTTTAAATATGATTTAGGAGATTTTTTTTCTACTAGACTTGAATAGTACCAATCTTAATTTCAAATTTACAAATTTGAATATCAAAAATATTTAAATTGAATAATTAAACATAAGATGCGATGGGAAAACAAAATTTTGATAGTTTTGATAAATCCCTGGCAGAAGAGTTTGTTTCAAAAATGTTTCAATTTTTAAATGGAGGAATGCTGTCACTTATGATTAGTATAGGGCATAAGACCGGCTTATTTGATATGTTGTCAGAGTTGGAACCATCCACAAGTCAAGAAATTGCCCAAGAGACCAAGCTAGATGAGAGATATGTAAGAGAATGGCTTGGAGCTATGGTAACAGGAAAAATAGTTAACTATGATCCCTTAACTAGAAAATACAATCTTCCGAAGGAACATTCTGCTTTCCTAACTAGGAAATCAGGTGTAGATAATTTGGCTGTGTTAGCCCAATATATATCTCTAATGGGAAATGTTGAAGACAAGATTGTCGAATGTTTTCGGAAAGGAGGAGGTCTACCATATTCAGAATATCCAAAATTTCAACAGCTCCAGGCAGAAGAAACAGCAAGAATTTTTGACAGTAAATTGACTAGCCAGATTCTACAATTAAATCCCATTATAACGGACAGATTGAAAAAAGGAATTAGAGTTTTAGATATCGGATGTGGAAGAGGACATGCAATCAACCTCATGGGTAAAGCATTCCCAAACTCAACATTTACAGGATGTGATATTTCTCGTGAAGGAATATCCGCAGCAAAAGAAGAAGCAGAGAAAATGGGACTGACAAATGTTGGATTTGAGATTAAAGACGCGTTGTTGATTGAAGAGATTGGAAATTTCGATATTATAACGGCTTTCGATACTATTCATGACCAAGTACAACCCACAAAGGTTCTCAAAGCAATCAATCACTCTTTAGATAATGATGGATTATTTCTAATGCAAGACATCGCCGCATCGAGCCAGGTAGACAAAAATATTGATTCTCTACTGGCACCTTCACTTTATACAATATCTACCATGCATTGTATGTCTGTCTCTTTAGCTCATAATGGCGAAGGTCTTGGTACTATGTGGGGTAAAGAAATGGCCATAAAGAAACTCTCAGAAGCTGGATTCAAAGATATTGAGGTTAAAAGCATCGAAGGCGATATAATGAATTATTATTATCTATCGCGTAAATCATAATACGAGATATTGAGGCTCTAACCTCAAATTACCATTTAGGAATATCATTTCAAGTACTTTCCTTTAGCTCAGTATTATTCAATCCACACGCCAAGCACTTGTATGATTTGAGCTTTTCAGTTTCCTTCTCACATATTAGATGCTCTCCACAACAAGGACATTTCATAGTCATATAGTATTATAGATTTGCCGTACTTATGAATTGTGCTGCAAATAATGCTATTGAGCAAGATTAAAAATAATTACATCAATTTGAAATTTATTTCATTAATTAGTTTGGAAATTCGTTTCAAATGACTGCCTGCCCAATAAATTTTGTCACATTTTATGCATCTGTAGAATATTTTATGGGATTTCAATAGTTGTTCTGAAAGTTTGTTTTTGATTATACTATTATCAGAAATTTTATCTAATTTACCATTACAGCTTGTACATAAACAAGGGACTATGGGAAAATTGATGAATTTGATATTTAAAGTCTTAAAGATAGTAACCAGATTCTCTATCTCTGTTTCTTTGTAAGTAAGAATGGAATCTATACGTTTTTTCTTACATCTGTTAAACAAATCATTGTCGCTTGTTAGTACTATTCTGCCTGTGTAGTTTGATGAATTTAAAATATTATCATCGTCCAAATTAGAGTCATATACTGTATCAAAACCAAATATTCTTAATTTTCTCGCAATTTTACCGAGCATAGCATCGGCTACAAATGAAAATTCTTTGGGATTTCTTTCCATAGTCCTCTATTCTTATGGACTAAATATTAAATAAAATTATGCAATATTATGGTGTATCCATGAAGTAAATCATACTACTCGAAATTAATACTCATCATTAGAACTAACTGGCAACCAAACGAGACTCAAGAACTTTTTAATTATTTGGGGTCCTTGCGACGGCATCTACAGTATAGGTAACGGTAAATGGCTCTCCACTTGTCTTGTGAAAAACCAGCGCGCTCCCTGTAAATTGTAATGAACCTGTACTTATTGGAGTATCAGTTACTTTAACAGGAGTATCCGTAAACATCGTCATTGTAGATATAGCAACTGTCTTATTGTTAGGTAATGTTGCATGATAAGGTTCGCCATGTTCAACGTCTATGGCTGATTGGGGTTTGTAACCATGTAATACTTCTATTTCGATGGGTTTACTTGCAGTAAATGTTACAGTACCTGTCCAAATCTTACTGTCATTTCTCAAGGGCAACGCAAAAATGATCTGATGTGGAACTTTGCCATGAGGAGTGACTGTTGGCGAAGCCGGATTTGACATTTCTGTCTTTTGTCCAACATACCTTTCCTCAGATGTTGTAGCATTGGACACAGATAATGCATATAGCTGAGATTGAATCAATGATCCCACTGCAAATGTAATGACCAGTATTATGAGATTTAATTGAATGCCTAATTGCAACTTGTTCATGCGATTCGACAGATTCAATGAAATACTTAATTGTTTCCATAAGAAATTCCAAATATTATTCGGGACAGGTCAAATTACTACCAAAGAATTAACTTGGTAATATGTTAGAACCAAATGTTATCCAATTCCGTCCTCTTTCGTATCGCCATATGAGTAAAGTCTTCTTTATTATCTAGGCATCCATGCCAGTGCAAGACAAAAGCCGGAACGCAAATTACATCCCCTTTTTCCATCATGACGGTACTTTCAACTTCTATCTCTGTTTTAGTAATTTGATCTGGATCGATCTTTAACCTTTTTGCGAACACTACTATGCCCTTTCCCTCCGTGGCAATCAACACTTGATCTGAAGCATGTATATGCGGCCTAGTTCTACAACCAGCCTTAAAAGTCACATTATACATTTCCTGTTCGCTTGAATCTTCTTTATCTAATACACTCTTGATTACAAAATCTCCTGTGAATTTATCCTTATATTTTTCAGTTGGCTCTGCTTTCATTGATAAAATACTTACTTTATGCATTATTACTTCAAGTCATATCCAATTATAAAAACTAGTTTGAAATGTAATTGAAAGTAGTTTTTTGCAAAAAGCAGAACTGCGAATCATGTCATTCAGAAAATTTCGACAATTCGGACATTTTCAGCTCAATATGAAAACCACAAGCATCAAGAATAACACCCTTCAAAGACCGCCAATTCTCAGGTTTTCTTTTATAATTTATCATCCGCTTGTATACTTTTTAAGAAATGACAGTGTCTTGTGCCATGCGTCTTGAGTTTCCTTTGGAGCATAATTGTCGCCTGAGGGATTTGCAAATGCATGACCAACTCCTTTGTATATGTAAATCTCATTTGGAGTGCCATTTGATTTCAAGGTTGATTCAAAGGCCTTTACTGTATCGACTTGTATAGACATATCCTGATCTCCAAATATACCCAATACAGGCCACTTTATGCTTGCGAGGGTTGCATTATCTGTTACCAAACGACCATAATAAATGACTGTAGCTGCCAAAGGATGATCTTGGTTGTTTAGAGCAAAATTCAAAGATTGTCCTCCTCCAAAACACCATCCTAATGAAACTATCTTCTCAGGATTTACATTCGGAAGTAAGTCCAGGTATTAACTGTTGGTAACAATTACAACCTCTGACACCAACATATTTAATGTATATGGACTTTTGCAAATCAAGAATAAATGACCGATTCTTTTTTATAACGCATTAAGTAAATCTATTACAAAAAATGAGAGATAATTTTAGTCTATTAAGGTATGGTGCTGCAGGCAGTACATTCATTGCAGGCATATTGCATCTGTCTTTGGTTTCAAATTCTATTGACAGGAACTTTAATTCAGGTCTACTATTCTTAATCGGAGGACTGGCTCAAATATTTTGGGTACTTCCTACTATAAGAGGATGGAGTAAAGCCTGGTATTACATTGGTATCGGAGGTACTTTGACTTTTATCATTATTTGGATTATTACAAGGTTGCCAGATAACCCCATAACTGGTAGAAGGGGACCAATAGGCGAAACTGCAGTTTTAATAGAAATATTTCAAGTAGCTTTTGTAGTATTGAGCATAATAATACTTGCAAAGGATCCAAAACTTCGTAATTAGGTGTATTTGCTTATGTCATGTACCTAATAATATTAGATACCACTAAGATTACTATGAAAACAGTTTAAGCTCTTCTTTACAGTAACAATTATACTAGAAACTTGTAATTAGACCTCTATTGTGGTAACTACTATGTCTTATGACTTGTGAATATGGGTTTTGATTTTTTCCTGCATCTCGGGTTTTAGTACGTCCTCGCGAGTATATCCATGATCTTTTATCGCATGCTCTATCAAATTATCCATTAATTCATTTTCAGTTTCACCCTTTCCTACATAATCACAGTCGACGCCCACTTCTCTACATGATACCGATAACATTGTAAATCTATAATGAGAAATACTATTTAAGTATGTGATATGCGAACAATTTAGTTCCTATTCTAGTGATTACTTTAGTTCTGGTTCAAATACGTTATTCTTAGTCATACATTCTAAAATTACAATTAATTTATTAGAATTTATAATTCATAAGCCAAGAGTATTACTTGGATCTAGTTCAAAATAAAGTGTGAGTCGATAGATGATCTATTGGAGAAGAAAAACAAAAAAGCTACTGGATACCTTCACTAGAAAGGTTCAGTATTGTTAATTAATTTTGTACTGATGGTCTGTTCCCCAATAGCGAACTTACAGTTGGAGGTGTATCCTTCAGATCGAGATTGACCGTGAGTATGTTTGACACGGCCTTTGACTTTGCCAAGTCGGTGAATGTAATATTGGCCATCACACTTTCCAGTGATTTGTCTCTGAAAGTAGTCTTTAGTGATTGTACCCCTCCGTCACCCTCTGCGGTAAATCCGGTGGGAAATGAAGTCGTCCGCAGAAGTGATCCGTTTGGAGCAAACACTGCCATCACTGCGTTTATCATTTTATTTTTCAGCGATTCATCTTCAACAGTGTATTTTACATTTACTCTAACTTGATTTGCGTCAGTATTAGTTAGGGTTACGTAACTAGAATTGCCTAATGAGATAACTATTCCCTGGCTATTTTGTGCTAATAAGGAATGTGTCGAAACCGATGCTGCATATAGGACAAAAACTGACAAGACCACGCCTAACAAAATCATATATTTAGTTAAATTGAACATTGTTTTTATCAATCAAAGTTAATGTACTCTTCCTAAATAAAAAATCTTTCTTAAGAATTTCAGTTTAGAAATTCCTTGATTTATTTTTTTCAGGCTGGAAGTCGGATGCAAATACTTCAACTACTCTGGTCCAAGCAATCGCCACGTTCTGTGTATCGTATCCTCCTCCACCAAGACCAATAATTCTACAACGAGAATTCTCATGTGCGAAATTATGCAGAAATCGAGCAGCATATTCATGTGATCTGTAGGTATATTTCAAATGTGTCAAAGGATCCCCCGACAAGCCGTCTGCCCCGCACTGCAATATTATTAGCTCAAAACTCATAGACTCAATAATATTTTCGATTTTCATAAACGCCGAAATAAAGTCACTATCTGTGGCGACCGGTGGCAGTGATAAATTTAGCTTTGTACCTGCTCCAGCCCCTGAACCTACTTCTGATTCGAATCCTGTTCCAGGATACAAGTACGAACCGTCCTCGTGAATGTCGGCTATGAATAAATCAGGATCTTGTTCAAATTCGTAATACACCCCGTCTCCATGATGAGCATCAATATCAACATACAGTATTTTCCTCAGATCATATCTCTTTCTTGCATACATTATGGCAACTCCTATGTCATTAAAAACACAGAAGCCACCTGCCGCATTCCTTCTTGCATGATGCAGACCTCCAATTGGATTAAATGCATGAATAATTCCGTCGGTATTATTTATTACAGTGTCGAGGGCCAGTAATGTAGATCCCACAACGTACATTGAAGCATCGAACACTCCCTTGAAAGAAGGTGTATCACCGGAATCAAGATATCCTATTCCCTCCATTGAGGATTTTTTTACAAAATTGATATAGTCTTTATCGTGAAAGTAAGATAACACACCTTCATCTGCCATGACTGGGGAAATTACTTTCAGATTATTAGCGCCAATATCCTGCGATCGAGTAATTTTTGACCCAAACGCATCCAACCTGTGAGAATTAAAAGGATGTTTCTCCCCAAAGGTATAATTTGAAAGCTCCTTACCTAATACAATGGCAGTGTTACACATCATCTTTTTTTTGTTGCCGAAGTATTAGTAGATTGTCAGAAAGAATACGTAAGAAGTGTTCTTGGGGTCTTGTAACTAATCTTGGTCTTTCAAAAGCGCTTTATAGTACAATTGCCCATTTATCTAAGATCAAAAAATGTGCTATGATTTTGAAATTCCGGAGAATGTAAATTTAACACGCAAGAAGGCACCGGAAAAGGAAGATACAGAAGCTGAACTCGAGCTAGAGCCAATTAAGGTTTCAAACTAGACTTTCCTTTTCTTTTCTTTAAACTAGGACTATGTTCCTTTACGCGGCATTTTGGAGAATTTCTGTTACCTTATGTAAGTTTGATTCGAATTATCAAAATTCTTGATGAGCTCAAATTTGCTTTCATATTTATCGTATCTTACCAGACCTATTTGTGGGAAAATTTTTAGTGGATCTTCAGCAATGACGGTTACTATACGATTTTCACCAAAGAATTTTTCGCAAAGTTTCAGGCTCATATTTCTAACTGTGTTTTCATCTAGGATTCCAAAGCTATGAAGATACTCGTGCAAAAGTACCGTGAATAAATAAGAATTGTATTCATAATTAGAGGTTGAATGTTTTCTTACTAATTCTAAAAGAACACTATTGATGGCGATGACATTTGAACCCAATACATGATAAGCCCCCACTCTCGCTGGCATTCCATGTAGCATCAAACTCAAACCCGCCCGCTTCATATCGTATACTGAATTCACGGAAGTCTTTACAAACTCAAACACTTCATTAAAATCCTTCAAATCTAATAGCCTGTTATTATTGTCAATTTTGTCTTTGGCTGTTATGATTTTTGTCACTTAATCTGATTGTTGTACATGCGTTTTACACCTATAAATCATGGCCTCTTCTTTTCGTCTGTCACATGTTAGTACCTTTGAGTACATTAGATTAATTAAGTAAACTTGCTATATACTAAACATAATTTATGGATACGCAATGGAAGGGAGATTCTGGTCTGAAGGTCAGAATAGTTTTGAGTTTCATTATCTTGGGTATATTATATGTCGTATTCTTGGGTATTCTTAACTATCTGGGAGTAGGATACATTCCCCTAACGATTATTGCAGGTGTAATGATTTTAGCACAATGGTATTTCTCCGACAAAATAGTCCTATGGAGTTCTCATGCCACCATTGTATCAAAAGAGCAGTATCCAAGACTTCATGAAATTGTCGAAAAACTTTCAGCTAACAACGGAATCCCAAAACCCAAAGTTGCGATTGTTAATTCCTTGGTCCCTAATGCTTTTGCCACTGGTAAGAGTCCTAAAAGCTCTCTGGTTGCAGTAACTTCCGGGATTTTAGATCTCCTGGATGATGATGAGCTTGAAGCTGTAATAGGACACGAATTAAGTCATGTTAGAAGTAGAGATGTTTTAGTTCTTACATTAGTCAGTGTATTTTCTACTGTAGCATGGTATCTTGTCCAATTCAGTTTTTATGGAGGAATGCGCGGACGAGATCGAAACACTTCGGGTACGGCAATTGTGATTCTAGTTGCAATAATAACATGGATTGTAAGCTTCCTTATTATCAGGGCCATCTCCAGATACAGGGAATATTCGGCAGATAGAAGTGGGGCAATAATGACTGGTAATCCTGATAAATTGGCTAGTGCTCTTCTTAAAATAAGTGGCAAAATGGGAAATATTCCAACAAAGGAATTAGAAAACGTTCAAAAATTGAATGCATTCTTTATTATCCCTGCTCTTTCTGGAAGTTCTATTGCCAACCTATTCTCTACTCACCCTCCTGTAGAAAAGCGAGTTCAAAAACTAAGGGAAATG